>MDTG01343168.1_pt1 | contig 16246 bp, 16 predicted proteins | sample 811421 | NCBI WGS metagenome assembly MDTG01 (sample SAMN05326645, study PRJNA326480) | marine metagenome | isolation source: seawater | place: Pacific Ocean: South East | collected 2011 | reverse complement strand
TTTCTTGGCCAAGTCTATTCACTCCTTTGAAACTCTCTTAGGACCTGAAATTTAATAATCCTAATTTAAAACTTAAGGCTCAGCTCTACAAGTCATGTTATTTTGGAGCTAATTAGTAAGAATACTTATAAGACTTTCCACATTTGGACGATTAGGTGCAATTGTATTGGTAATGCCTTTCTCTCTCAAAGTTTGTTCTATTTTCGAACTAAGACAGACAAATTCTGTATTTAAAAATTTAATTTTATCTAGTTCATTTATGATAGCTAATGCTGATAAATTAGAGAATACAGTCATTCTTACGGTATTTTTTGATTGTAATAATAATTTCACTTTTTCATCTAGGCTCTGTGGTAATTGTTCGTATACAACTGTTTCTTTAATTTTTATCCCTAATTTACTTAGACTTAGGCTTAGATCAAATGAAACATCTTTTCCTCTCAAATAATGATATTGTTTTTTGCCGTTTTTTGGAAAATTTTTAATAAAGGTTTTGATATCATCACCCAGAAATTTCGAGTTAAGACCAGCTTCTTTGGCTATTTTAGTGGTATTTAAACCTACACAATAACAATTAAATTGTTCTTTATTCTGGCAATCCCAACTTGAAATGGCATTCTCTGAAGTAAACAAAATTATAGAATTACTTTTTATTCTTGGGTTAGTTTTCAGTTTTTTGATTTTAATAACTGGGGAGATTAAAAGTTGATCATTTTCTATTCCAGCAGCAATCAATTGTTTGTAAAATCGATTTGACTGAAGTTTTGGTCGAGTAATCACTATCATTTCATCTTTCATTTTAGTATTTAACGGGATTGTTATAGTCAACGCAACGATGTAACTTTTTTTCATGTATCAAAAATTTAAAGATAATTCGATTACTATGATGGGAATAGAAAGCAGTTGTGATGACACAGCAGTATCTGTGGTACGATATATACCTAATAAAAAAAATCTAATTCTATCTAATGAAGTATCTAGTCAAAATGAATTACATAAAAATTATGGTGGTATAGTTCCTGAGATAGCAGCAAGAGCACACGTGGAAAAACTAGATGTAGTAACCAGAGATGCATTAGTTAGAGCTCAATTAACCCTTTCTGATATTGATGCTATCTCAGTCACATCTGGGCCAGGTTTAATTGGAGGTGTTTTATCAGGATTAATGTTTGCTAAAGGCCTCGCAGCTGGTGCTAACTTGCCATTGGTAAGCGTAAACCATCTTGCTGGGCATGCTTTAACACCTCGATTGACTGATAATATCGAATTTCCTTATTTAATGTTATTGATCTCTGGAGGCCATTGTCAGTTTTTGATTGTTAAGGGTGTAGAAAAATTTGTTAGATTAGGTGGTACAATTGATGACGCACCGGGTGAAGCTTTTGATAAAATCGCAAAATTATTAGACTTGAAGCAACCCGGTGGTCCATCCATTGAAAAAGAAGCTAAATTGGGCAATGCATTAGCGTTTGCTTTACCGAGACCATTAATAAATAGATTAGACTGCGACTTATCCTTTTCTGGATTAAAGACAGCTGTCTTAAGGCTTAAAGAAAAATTAGAATTAGGTGGACAACCAATGTCAATTGCTAATCGACAAGATTTATGTGCTAGTTTCCAAAGAGCTATTTCTGATGTTTTATTAAAAAAAACAGAAAGAGCATTGCAAAGCTTTACTGAGCAAACAGGATCAAAGACGGCGATATTTTCTGTCGCTGGTGGTGTTGCCGCCAATTTAGAGATAAGATCAAAACTGGAAAATCTTTGTAAATCACAAAATATAATTTTTAATGCGCCACCATTGAATTTATGTACAGATAATGCAGCTATGATAGCTTGGGCGGGTATAGAGCTATTTAAATCAGGTAAATCTGCAAATATGGATATAGGAGCTAAGCCTAGATGGCCATTAGATCAGATTAGTTCACCAATGTTAGGGTCTGGGAAAAAAGGTGCTAAAGCATGAGAAAAGTTGGAGTAGCGGGTTCGGGAGCTTTTGGTACAGCTTTGGCGATAGCAATAGCCAGTCAAGAAAATAATGTTGTTTTATGGGGCAGATCTAAGGACCATATAGATAGCATAAAAGACCTAAATGAGAATTTAAAATTTTTACCTAATATTAAACTTCCCAATACGATAAATCCTACATCAGATTTTTTCGCCTTGACGACTTGTGATTTAGTTTTGTTGGCCATACCAACTCAGAGTCTGAAGCAATTTTTGGAAGAGCATAAAAATAAATTGGAAAATCTAACACTTGTGGTTTGTTGCAAAGGTGCGGAGTTAGATACTGGTGATTTGCCTACTGAAATTATACAAAGAATTTTACCAAAAAATAACATAATGGTTTTAACAGGGCCAGGGTTTGCCCGAGAATTAGCGCTCGGAAAACCTACAGCAATGACATTGGGATCAAGCGTACCTATGACAGATATTCAAAAACTTCTCTCGTCAAGAACACTAAGAATATATCAGAGCACTGATCTTATTGGATTGCAAATAGGTGGAGCCCTTAAGAATGTTATTGCAATTGCCTGTGGTATTGCTATGGGCGCAGGTTTAGGGGAGAGTGCTCGCGCTGCTTTAATGACTAGGGGTTTTGCGGAGATGTTAAGATTTGCAAAAGCAAGAGGTGGAAAAGAAAATACTCTTATGGGTCTTTCTGGTTTTGGAGACCTATCTCTTACGTGCAGTTCAGAAAAATCCCGGAATTTTTCTTTTGGTTACGCTCTTTCAAAGAATGATTTTTCAAAAAAATCTGATACTGTTGAAGGGAGTGAGACTTCTCATATTATAGCAAAGTTTAGCGCTGATTTTGGGGTTGAGATGCCTATAACTCAGATAGTTTCAAAAGTTATTAAACGTGAAATATCTACTACTGAAGCTATGGATATTCTTTTATCACGGCCTTTAAGAGACAATGAATCATAAAAATGAGATCTTGAGAGGTTGAAAGTAATAAAATTCTGATCGCTCACAAATCAGATCATATGATAATTTTTCCAGAAAGAACCGCTAATTAGCTCTAATATCGATAGTGCTCTGGCTTAAATGGTCCTTGGGAAGACACTCCAATATAATCTGCTTGATCATTAGATAATTCTGTCAATTTCACTCCTATTCGCTCAAGATGTAATCTAGCTACTTTTTCATCAAGATGCTTAGGTAAAATATATACTTCATTTTTGTACTCTGAACCTTTGGTCCATAACTCTATTTGGGCTAAAACTTGATTTGTAAAAGAAGCCGACATAACAAATGAGGGATGTCCTGTAGCATTACCTAGATTTAGTAATCTACCTTGAGATAAGATTATCATTCTATTTCCAGATGGCATTTCTACCATATCAACTTGGTCCTTAATATTGGTCCACTTATGGTTTTTTAAAGATGCTACTTGGATCTCATTGTCGAAATGTCCAATATTGCCGACAATTGCCATATCTTTCATTTCTCGCATATGTTCTAATCGAATAACGTCTTTGTTACCCGTAGTTGTTATGAAAATATCTGCGGTTGAAACTGCTTCTTCCAAAGTTACTACTTCGAAACCATCCATAGCTGCTTGTAAAGCACAAATTGGATCTATTTCAGTTACTTTAACTCGAGCTCCTGCTCCTCTGAGAGATGCTGATGATCCTTTACCCACATCACCATATCCACACACAACTGCTGTTTTTCCAGCCATCATAGTATCAGTGGCTCGGCGGATACCATCGACCAAAGACTCTTTGCATCCATATTTGTTGTCAAATTTAGACTTTGTCACAGAGTCATTCACGTTTATTGCTGGAAACGGTAACTGATTATTCTCTACTAGTTGATAAAGCCGATGAACTCCTGTGGTTGTTTCTTCTGAGACACCTTGGATCATATCTTTCTGCTTTGTAAACCAACCGGGGTTTTGTTTTAATCGCCTTTTGATTTGTTTAAACAGCTCTATTTCTTCCTCAGAATTGGGAGTTTCGATTAAATCTTTTTCACCAGCTTCAACTCTGGCACCCAGAAGAATATACATAGTGGCATCGCCACCATCGTCTAGTATTAGATTACAACCGCCTTCTGGGAAATCAAAAATCTTGTCAGCATATTGCCAGTATTCTTCTAAGGTTTCACCCTTTATAGCAAATACAGGTACTCCTGCTTCAGCAACCGCAGCGGCTGCATGATCTTGCGTTGAATAAATATTGCATGAGGCCCATCGGACCTCTGCACCTAGAGCAGTTAAAGTTTCGATCAATACAGCAGTTTGTATCGTCATATGAAGAGAGCCCGCAATTCTAGCTCCTTTTAAGGGCTTAGAATTCGCAAATTCTTCCCGGATAGCCATTAATCCAGGCATTTCTGTCTCAGCTATATCTAATTCCTTGCGACCGTAACTGGCTAGAGAAATATCTTTAACTATATAATCTTTCACTTAACTTTCCTTTGACATATTATTTTAACGGCGTTTAACATTCATCTACTTATCTATCAAGCATGATTAGAGTATAATAATAACATTAATTAGGATTGTAAAAAACATGCAAAAAAGGGTACGAGCTTGGCAAAGAATGCTTTCGGGTAGAAGACTAGATCTCTTGGATCCATCACCTTTAGATATTGAGATTGAAGATATTGCCCATGGATTATCATTTGTTGCTCGTTGGAATGGCCAAACGATAGGTGAGTATCCGTATTCAGTTGCGGAACATTCACTTTTAGTAGAAGAAATTTTTAGTAAATTGAATCCACAAGTCGAAGTAAAATGGAAGTTGGCCGCCTTGTTGCATGATGCTCCAGAATATGTAATTGGAGACATGATTTCTCCAGTTAAAGCGAAAGTTGGACCAGGATATGATGAACTAGATAATCGCTTAATGTCGGCAATTCTTCTTCGATTTGGACTGCCATCAGAGATACCTTTAAGAATCAAAAAAAATATTAAGATAGCTGATAAAATGTCTGCTTGGCTAGAATCAATCGAATTAGCTGGCTTTGATAAAATTGAGGCTAATAGAATTTTTGGTATCCCAAAAATTAATTTAAGCAGTTCTTTCTCCATAAAACTTCGACCGCCAAAATTAACTAGAAGTGCATTTCAAAATCGGTTCATGGATTTATTAGAGAAGTAATAATAAGTTTAAAAATTATCTTTTAAGAGTCGTACTTTTTCAAACACTTTTGTATCTGGTTCTTTAACCATGTCTAACTGTTGTCTTATTTTAGGATCAGATGCTCGTAAAAAAGGGTTTGTTTTTAATTCCAGACCCATATTTGTGGGAATAGTGGGTAAATCCATATTTCTAAGATCTTTAATAGCCTTTACTCTTTCTTGCAGCGCCTTATTTTTTGGATCTATACTTATACTAAATTCTGCATTTGCGAGCGTATACTCATGAGAGCAATAGATAATTGTTTCTTCAGGGAGTATAATTAATTTTTTGAGGCTTTCCCACATCATTGCGGCATTACCTTCAAATATGCGACCACAACCTAATGCAAATAATGTATCACCCGAAAATAGTGTATTTTGATCTGGTAAATAGAAATTTACCATATCAATGGTGTGTCCAGGAGTATGAATTACTCTTACTGTCTGATTCGAAAAAATAAATTCGTCACCATCACTAAGTTCTTTATCCAATCCACGGATTATTTGAGATTTTTGTCGAGGCCCATAAACAAAAGCCCCAGTTTTTTGTTTCAGATCTAACAGTCCATCTGTGTGATCTCCATGGTGGTGGGTGATCCAGATTTCATCTAAGGTCCAATTCTTATTTTTAAGCTCACTCAATGCTTTTTCGGAATCACCAACATCCACACATGCTGTTTTCAAGGATTTTGGATCATGAATTAAAACCCCATAGTTATCAAAACCATAGTTATATTGATGGTATAAAAAAGCAGTCATAATTTTCTCATTTGTTTTTAAATTTATTTAATACTAAAGACTCACTAGTACTTAACTTATATCTTAGTTAAACTGGAATAAAATAGGAGATCAATTATGAAATTGATGAGTTTTACTAAAAATGGCATTCCAGGATTTGGACCCGTTAAAGATGGAAATGTTGTGAATTTAAGTCACGAGTATCCAGACCTTAAAAATTTTTTGGCATCAAGTGGCAGATGGACAGACGGTGAATTGATAGCTCTTTCGGATGTGAAATTCGAACCAGTAATTCCTAACCCAGATAAAATTATTTGTGTTGGAGTAAATTATGCAAGTCATATTGCTGAAATGGGTCGGGAACCTGGGGAGTATCCGCTGCTTTTTACCAGATTTGCAAACAGTCAGGTTGGCCACAATGAGCCAATGTTGGTACCCCAAGAATCTGATAAATTTGATTATGAAGGTGAGTTAGCCGTAATTATTGGCGAGGGTGGAAGGAAAATATCAGAAAAAAATGCTATGAAAGCAATAGCTGGTTATTCATGCTATAACGATGGATCTATAAGGGATTGGCAGCGCCACACTTCACAGTTTACAGCTGGAAAAAACTTTATGTCTACAGGTGGATTTGGTCCTTGGTTGGTAACCAGGGATGAAATTGAAAATCCTTCAGATTTACAGATTGATACTAGATTAAATGGCAAAATAATGCAATCGGCACCAATCAGTGATTTAGTATTTAATATACCCAAATTGATTGCTTACATCTCAACTTTTACAGAGTTAGAACCAGGAGATGTCATCATTACTGGAACTACTGGAGGGGTTGGAGCAGCAAGGAAACCACCTGTATGGATGAAAAATGGAGATAAGGTTGAGGTTTGTATCAGTAAGATTGGAACATTGGTGAATCCGATAAAAGATGCGAGTTGAATAATAACCCCGTAAAATATTTAAGACCAATTTTTGTTAATAAAAACATAATTGGTGAAAGCGAAGTTTGGGAACCACTCTCAGGTGGCAGGTCAAATAAGATTTGGCGCATAGGTAATAAGGTATGTAAATTATACGACCAAAATAGATCTTCAGAACTTTTTCCAAATGATCCAGTTAATGAACAAAATATCTTAAATGCATTGAAAGGTACATCACTAGCCCCAGAGCTTATTTACTTTAATAAATTTGAAATTGGTCCTGTTCTTGTATATAAATTTGTCGATGGGCCGGTTTTTAAAAAACCTACAAAAACAATTGCTCAGTCACTTTCAAAACTACATTCTATTTCTAGTGAAAACATTATTTTAAAGACACGCAATAGTTCTAGTAAAAATTTATTGCAACAATGTAAAAAATTACTGACAGGTTATGGTTCGGATGAGTTAAATTTACCTAATGATCCAAATGTTAATGATAGTGAAGTTAAATCCATTATCCACGGTGATCCTGTTTCTGGGAATATAATTAATAGTGGTAATCATGCTGTTTTAATTGATTGGCAGTGTTGCGCTATTGGTGATCCAAGCGAGGACATAGCTTGTGCTTTATCGCCAGCTATGCATCATTTGTATGGTGAGGGAACATTAGATTTATCAACTAGGAGAAATTTTATAAAATTTTATGGTAATAAAGAAATTGTCCAAAGATATCATTTGCTTGGTCATTTATACCATGCAAGGATAGCAGCGTATTGCCTGTGGCGAGTTAGACTTGGAGATCAGGATTACGAAGCAGCATTTTGTAAAGAGAAAAATTTATTAGATACTATATATAGTTAAGACCATCAAAAGTGTAACTGCGCTACCAACAAAAAGCCAAAAGAGGTTTGGATAATTTGAAGATTTCTTCTGGTCAGAAGAATTTTCTAATTTTTCTTTTAAAGCCTCTAAAATTGATGGTAATTGAGGGCCGACTCTTGAGAGAACACGTATAGTCTTAACAAAGTCTTTCAAAAAGGCTTTAGGCCCAATGTTTTCTTTTATATAATTTTCTACAATTGGTTTAGCGACATTCCACATGTTAATGTTAGGATCAAGAGAGCGAGCCACCCCTTCCACAACAACCATTGTGCGTTGTAATAAAATTAGTTCGGTGCGAGTTTCCATACCAAATCTTTCAGTCACATCAAATAATTGGGTTAGCAACTTAGCCATTGATATTTTACTAGCATCCTCGCCAAATATAGGTTCTCCTACCGCGCGTAATGCTTGAGCAAAAGAGTCAACATCCTGATCTTTTGGTACGTAACCTGCTTCAAAATGTACTTCCGCGATTCTTTTATAATCTCGGTTAATAAACCCCATAATTATTTCGGCATATACACGCCGAGTATACTCATCAATTCTACCCATTATGCCAAAGTCTAATGCAATCAGGTCGCCATTGCTTGCTACTTTAAGATTACCTTGGTGCATATCGGCATGAAAGTAACCATCTCGTAAAGCATGTCTCAAGAACGTTTCTATTATTCGCTTTGCTAAGTCATTCAAATCATGGCCTGCTTTATCAAGTTCGGGAATATTGCTTAATGCTATCCCGTCTGCCCAATCTAAAGTCATGACCCTCTGGCTTGATAAATGCCAATGGATATGAGGAACTTGAAATTTTTTATCATTTAATGTTGTGGCTTCAAATTCTGATCCAGCAGCTGTTTCTTGTAATAAATCTAATTCACCTTTTACGACATTATCAAAATGATTTATTACATCTGTAGGTCGCAGTCGACGTGAAGCGGGAGAAAGGATTTCTATAGCCCTTGCAGCAAAAAAAAAGGCATCAATATCTCGCTGGAAAGCCTTAGCAATATTTGGTCTTAAAACTTTTACTGCTACTTCGGCACCATCTGATTTAAGTGTAGCTTTATGTACCTGAGCAATTGAGGCTGCAGCAACTGGCTCAGAGAAACTTGAAAAAATAGAATCTAATGGAGCTTTTAACTCGTCAATCACAGTTTTTATAGCAAGCTCTCTAGAGAATGGTGGTATTCGATCTTGAAGGACTTTAAGTTCGTTTGATAATGAAGTTCCTACGATATCTGGTCTTGTTGACAGTAATTGACCAAATTTGATGTAGGCTGGCCCTAGAGCGCTTATTGCTCGGAGAATTGGTGGTTGTTTTATATCGCCTTTATAGCCAAGCCATTTAAATGGCCACCCCATAATCCTAGCAGCTAAACGAATACTTTTGGGAGCATTTAGAGCTTCGAGTGTTATACCCATTGCTCCAGTCCTTTCAAATGTTGCACCCGTACGTATCAATCGCCATATATTATGAGGCCCACGCATTCTAAATTTTCCAACCAGAATGTAAGGCTGCAATTCCTAGGCTTAAATTTCTATATTTTGAATTTTTAAAGCCTGCATACTGCAATAATTTCAAAAATTCTTCTTGGTCTGGAAACTTTCTTATTGATTCTACTAGATATTGGTAACTATCACTGTCATTTACAATTATTTTACCCATCTTTGGAATAGCTTTGAAAGAGTATAAATCATATATTGATTGTAATTTTTTTATTGGTACTTGACTGAATTCTAAAACCAGAAATCTGCCACCAGGCTTCAAGACTCTAAAGGCTTCTGAAAGAGCAACTTTGATATCGGTAACATTTCTTATTCCAAAACTTATTGTGTAAGCATCGAAGGAATTTTCTTTGAATGGGAGCTTCATGGCGTCGGCACAGACCCAAGTTAAATTATCTTTAAATTTATGTGCTTCTGCTCTTCTTTTCCCCTCGACAAGCATTTTTTCTGTCATATCAAGCACTGTAACAGAAGATCTTGGAGCCCGGTTTAAAACTCTAAATGCAATATCACCAGTCCCTCCAGCCACATCTAATAATTTCTGCCCATTTCTGGGAGCTAGCCAGTCAATCAAAGCAGCTTTCCAAATACGATGGATACCGAGTGACATAACGTCATTCATTATGTCATATTTTTTTGCAACATTGGTGAAGATACCCTCTACCATTTCTGATTTTAATTCTTTGGGGATGGTCTTATTTCCAAAGTGTGTTGTATTTTTAATATCTGACATAGGCTTTCTCTTTAAAGTCGCTCTTCTGATATATGCTTGAAAGTAATAAATGTGAATATTTCAGTTTAAATTGATTTATTTTTTTAACAAATAGTAATTGTGAAATATTATCTTTACAAATGATTGTTGTTTTTTGTTTTAATGTGAACTCAATATGTTCATCTAATGTGAGGAAGTTTTAAATGCCAGAGTTACCTGAGGTCGAAACTGTAGTGAAAGGCCTTACAAAGAAAATTAAGGGAAAATTAATTGAAAATGCACTCATTAACAGACCCGATTTGAGATGGCCCTTCCCAAAGGGTATGAAAACTCGATTAGAAGGTAAAATAATTTTAAATATTAAGAGAAGATCAAAGTATATATTAATTAATTTATCATCGAATGAGACGATGGTGATGCATCTTGGTATGTCTGGTAGAGTTTTAATAAAAAATGGAGAAAAAGTTTTCAGAGATCCAAACTTTTACTGGAATAAAGAAAATTTTGATAAACACGATCATGTAATTTTGACCATGAAAGATGGCACGACTGTAGTTTATAATGATCCAAGACGTTTTGGATTTATTGACCTTTGTGATTCAGACGAGATACAAAATCATAGAATGCTTAAGACTCTAGGTGTGGAACCACTTGGAAATCAGTTTAGTGCAATTTATTTAGCAGAGATGCTCAGAGATAGTAAATCTACAATTAAGGCGTCTTTGCTTAATCAAAAATATGTTTGTGGTTTAGGCAACATTTATGTTTGTGAGGCTTTATGGAGGTCTGGAATTATACCGACAAGGTTAGCTGGTACTATATCATTAGATAACTTAGAAAAATTAGTGTCAGCGATTCGGGAAACTTTATCTGAGGCAATCATAGCCGGGGGATCGTCTTTAAAAGACTTTAAGAATATAGAAGGTAATCTCGGATACTTTCAGCATCAATTTAAGGTATATAATTGTGAGGGAAAGGATTGTAGAACAAAAAGCTGTCAGGAGAAAATAAAAAAGATTAACCTAGCAGGTAGATCAACATTTTATTGCGATAATTGTCAGCAATAAGATATAAATTATTGATCTAATAAAAAGAATATTGATTAAATCAAAGAGAGAAAAAATGGCTTATCAAACACTAATTGTGGATATTGACGAACATGTAGGTATGATAACACTCAACCGTCCAGAGGCTTTAAATGCCTTGAATAGTCAAATGTTGGCTGAAATCGCAGAAACGATAACCTTTATGAATTCAGAGGAGAGTGTACATGCGATTATCATAACGGGATCAGAGAAGGCCTTCGCCGCTGGAGCAGATATTTCTGAAATGTCTGAAAAATCGTTTGTAGATATGTTTAAATCAAACTTTTTTAGTGATGACCACTTTACAATATCAAGTAGTAGGAAGCCTATTATTGCAGCCGTTGCAGGTTACGCCCTGGGAGGAGGGTGTGAGCTGGCAATGATGTGTGATTTTATTATCGCCTCTGACACAGCAAAATTTGGTCAACCTGAAATTAATTTAGGGGTGGTGGCAGGAATTGGTGGAACCCAAAGATTAACAAGGTTGGTTGGCAAGTCTAAATCAATGGATATGCATTTAACGGGAAGATTTATGGACGCATCTGAAGCTGAAAGAAGTGGACTTGTTAGTCGAGTTGTCCCATTAAAAAAGTTAATTGAGGAAGCAAAAATGGCGGCCTCAAAAATAGCGGAGAAGTCTGCTTTGACAGTCATGGCTGTAAAGGAGGCTGTTAATAGAGCAGAGGAAACATCTCTTTCTGAGGGAATATTATTTGAAAAGCGTTTGTTTCACTCTCTTTTTGCAACACAGGATCAAAAGGAAGGAATGGCTGCGTTTTTAGAAAAAAGAGAGCCACACTTTAGGTCAAAATAGAGTTATTCAAAGTGTTGACTAAGTAACACAGTAACGATAGAAGCCAAATCTCAGAAGTAAGATTATCTCAAAAGAGGCAAAGTTATGGCAAATTCGGCTCAAGCAAAAAAAAGAGCGAGACAAATTGTACGAAGGACAGAAGTTAATAAGGCTCGAAGATCTCGTATACGAACTTTCGTAAGAAAAGTTGAAGAAGCTATCGCTGGAGGTGATCAAAAAGTTGCCGCTGAAGCTTTAAGAGATTTCCAACCAGAGATTATGCGTGGAGTTTCAAAGGGTATAATGCACAAGAATACAGCAAGCAGAAAGATTTCAAGATTATCCGCAAGAGTAAAATCTCTCGGTAACTGAGTCGCTTAATAAATATTTTGGAAAGTTAGCGCTCTTTTAAAGGGCGTTTTTTTTTGAAAAGATTTTTGAAAGAAGTAATTAGTGCTCGGTGGTAGAGAAACAACAAGATATAGTAGATTGTTTTTCTGGGTTAGATTCGGATTCGAATTAGTTTCGAGTCAAGTGCGAAGATTGGTTGAATAATACCTAAACCTATTGTTAGAAATTAATGGTGATTCATACGTCTGGGGGGACTTGAATGGGAAACGCAATCGGATTCGGCGTTAAAGAGGTATTGCCTCAAGAGGCTTGGTCCGAACTTGTCAGTTGCAAATCTACAATTCTCGTTGATGTTAGGACAAAGAAAGAGTGGGAATCTGTTGGAGTACCAGAATTAACTGCTTTAGGTAAGTCTGCCATTTTTATTGAGTGGCAAGAATACCCATTGATGTCCTATAATCCTCTATTCGTAAAACGGCTTGTAGAAGAGTTGGAAACAAAGCCGACTAATAAGATATTTTTTATTTGTCGGTCAGGAATTCGTTCACGTGAGGCGGCCGAAGTATTTTCAGGTCATTTAAATGATTTGGGGATGAGAGTGGAATGCGTAAATGTGGCTGAAGGATTTGAAGGTAATATTAAAAAAGAAAAATCTGACGGATTTTCTAATGGTTGGAAAGCACGTGGGCTGGCCTGGCGTCAGTATCAATAGAATAGGCGAAAAGATATGAGTGAAAATGTATGGGGATGCGTGTGTGAAAGCTTACTGAAGTCGGTAAGCAAGAATGAGTTCAATAATTGGATTAAACCTCTAAATTTTAAAGGTGTTACTGATGGAGTAGCAACGTTTCAGGCCCCTACAAATTTCATCGGGAATTGGGTTTTAAGAAATTATGGTGAGATGATTCAACGGCACTTCATTGCAGAAGGAACGGTCATAGATAAAATAACATTCGATGTTGGAACTATTGCTTCAAAGCAAAAAGTAAATAAAAACTATGATAACTCAAGTTTGCTTGATCAGTCTGCTGAGTTTTCTGTTAGAGAAAATAATTCATTATTGCCAGTTGCACCATTAGACAAAAGATTTACTTTCGATAGTTTTGTGATTGGAAAACCAAATGAATTAGCGCATGCCGCATCAAGAAGAGTGGCAGAGGGTGGGCCAGTTTCTTTTAACCCCTTATTTTTATATGGTGGAGTAGGATTAGGAAAGACTCACTTAATGCACGCTATAGCTTGGGAAATCAGGAGAAGGAATCCTGAAGCCAAGGTTATTTATTTATCTGCAGAACAATTTATGTATAGATTTGTACAAGCTTTAAGATTTAAAGATATGTTGAATTTTAAAGAGTTATTTAGATCTGTAGATCTTTTGATGGTTGATGATGTTCAGTTTATTGCCGGAAAGGATAGTACTCAGGATGAATTTTTTCATACCTTTAATGCGTTGGTAGATCAAAATAAGCAAATAATAATATCTGCTGACAGAGCACCTGGAGAAATTGATGGTTTAGAAAACCGGATTAAGTCAAGATTACAATCAGGGCTAGTAGTTGATCTACATCCAACCGATTATGAATTAAGATTAGGTATTTTACAATCAAAGGCAGAGAAACATATTTCTCATTATCCAGAAGTATGTATGTCAGAGGGAGTTTTGGAATTTTTAGCTCATCGAATTTCAACAAATGTAAGGGTTTTAGAAGGAGCATTGACAAGATTGTTTGCATTTGCTTCTTTGGTTGGCCGAGAAGTAAATTTAGATATGGTTCAAGAATGTCTTGCAGATATCTTACGTGCTTCAGATAGAAAAGTAACTATCGATGAAATAATCAGAAAAGTTTCTGATCATTATAACTTAAGAATGACAGACATTTTAAGTCCGCGCAGAGCCAGAGCTGTAGCAAGACCACGACAAGTTGCTATGTTTTTAGCAAAAACTTTAACTTCAAAATCTTTGCCAGAGATTGGTCGGAGATTTGGTGGACGTGATCATACAACAGTTATTCACGCAGTTAAGAAAATAGAAGATCTCAAGTCAATTGATAATCAAATTGCTGAAGATGTAGAGTTGTTAAGGCGAATGCTAGAAGCTTAACTAAAGTAAATTCAACCTTACGAGTTGGAATAAATGTTATGTTGTTTGTGTTTTACTTGACCATGGCTTCTCTAAATCAGATAAGTGTAGTTGAAGCTCTGCAATCTCTATGCATTCGGATATTGTCGAAGCAACAACATAAGAGAGGTTTTTATGAAGGTAAGTATTGAGAGAAATGTTCTTCTAAAAGCTATGTCACAGGCACAATCTGTGGTAGAGCGTAGAAATACCATTCCAATTTTGGCAAATGTGTTGATTGAAGCTGAAGGTCAGACCGTTAGCTTTCGTGCTACTGATCTTGATATTGAAGTGCAGGACAAAGTTAAAGCAAATGTAGAAAGAGTGGGTGTGACAACAGTTGGAGCACACACTTTACATGAAATAGTACGAAAACTTCCAGATGGCTCTCAAGTTGTACTAGCTGATGATAGTGCTTCAGGCAGATTACACATTTCGGCTGGCCGATCAAATTTTACATTAGCTACTCTACCTCGGGAAGATTTTCCAATTATGGCATCTTCGGAATACCAGGTGAATTTTAATGCTAAAGCAAATATTTTGAGACGATTATTTGATAAATCGAAGTTCGCAATTTCTACTGAAGAAACACGATATTATTTAAATGGTGTCTATATGCATGTTGCTAGTGACGAGAATGTTAACGTATTGAGATGTGTTGCCACAGACGGTCATCGTCTAGCTCGTGTCGATGTTGATTTACCGGCTAATGCATCTTCTATGCCAGGTATAATTGTTCCTCGTAAAACAGTTGGCGAACTAGGAAAATTACTGAATGATGATGAAGTAGATATTGCAGTTTCAGTGTCTGAAACAAAAGTTAGGTTTGCTACGTCCGAAATTCAATTAACTTCAAAAGTTATTGATGGAACTTTTCCTGATTACTCGAGAGTAATACCATCTGGAAATGCCAAAAGATTAGAGGTAGATGCCGCTGAGTTCGCAAGGGCGGTTGATCGTGTTAGTACAGTATCGTCTGAGCGGTCACGGGCAGTAAAGTTAACTCTCGACGAGGATAGATTGGTCTTGTCGGTAAACGCTCCAGATAATGGTGCTGCTGAAGAAGAAGTGGCCGTTTCATATGGAGATGAACAGCTAGAGATTGGATTTAATGCCAAGTACTTACTTGAAATAGCTGGACAAGTTGATCGTGAAAATGCTGTATTTTTATTTAATTCTTCAGGGGATCCGGCATTGATAACTGAGGGTAATGACTCATCGGCTATTTATGTTGTGATGCCAATGCGTGTCTAAGTTTTTTATTTCAGAATTAAGTTTCTCTCACTTTAGAAGCCATTTTATGTCAAAAATGGTTATGACAGGTCGTCCCGTTGCTATTTTTGGTGCAAATGGTGCGGGAAAAACAAATATTTTAGAAGCTATTTCTCTTCTTTCTCCTGGTCGAGGTATCAGGAATGCTAAAATATTGGACATTTCTAGGAAACCAGAGGACTTGGGTTGGAAAGTAAAAGCTACATTAAAAAATAATGAAGAAATTTTAGAGGTTGAAACCTATTTAGATAATGGTTCTTCTAGAATTGTTAAGATTGATGAGAAAATTCAATCTCAAATTTCTTTGGGTCAAAGCTATAAAGTTTTATGGCTCTCTCCATTAATGGATAAGCTTTGGACAGAGGGTGCAGAAGGAAGGAGAAAATTTCTGGACCGACTAACTCTGAATTTTGTACCAGAGCATGGACCTATTTTTATAAGATTTCAGAAATGTCTAAGACAAAGAAACCGTCTTTTGAAAGATAACATTAATGACGGAAGGTGGTATGATGCTGTAGAAGAGAAATTATCAATTGAGGGAGCAAATTTAAATAAGAACAGATTATTTGCCATTAGTATGATCGATAATGCATTAGAAAACCTAAATCCAGTATTCCCTAAGGCTAAATTAGCCTTAACAGAGTCACAATATTTAGACTCCTCAACAAGTGTTGAGGAACTGAAGCAAGTTTTTAAAGATAATCGTTCTAAAGATCTTAGGGCCGGTAGGACATTAGTTG
>MDTG01098170.1_pt1 | contig 16246 bp, 14 predicted proteins | sample 811421 | NCBI WGS metagenome assembly MDTG01 (sample SAMN05326645, study PRJNA326480) | marine metagenome | isolation source: seawater | place: Pacific Ocean: South East | collected 2011 | reverse complement strand
TAGAGAAGAAGATTGCAAAAGTTCATAAACGAAAAATGCTCTCTCTTTGCGTTTTTTCACTGAATCTTTCTTATCTTTTAATTAGTGTCGCAAAAAATAACCAAATATTTCACTTTAACCCTCTCGCTATCGATTATCCTTCTGCCACGGCCGTAGAAAAATTTGGAATTTACGCATTTGTATTGACAACATTCCATCTCGAATAATATCGTTAGCACACAAGCATTAATAGGTTAATATGACAGTCTACTCTCCCTCACATTTAGAGGATGCTTTGGACATTCTAAGAGATCCAGGATTTGTGGTAATTGCTGGTGGTACAGACTATTTTCCGTCTTTAAAAATGGGTGGCAAACAGGACAATATTCTTAACGTAATGAAGTTACCCGAAATGAATACTATAAGCTTTGAGGAGGGCGGGTTCAGGATCGGTGGAGCTGTGTCTTGGACGCAAATCATAAATTCCGATTTGCCAGCAGCTTTTGATGCGTTAAAAGCTGCTGGACAGGAAGTTGGAAGCATACAAATTCAGAATGCTGGAACGATTGCTGGCAACTTATGTAATGCATCTCCCGCAGCAGATGGGGTTCCTCCACTATTGGCTCTTGAAGCTGAAATTGAATTGCAAAGCGCAAAGCGTGGAAAGCGGCAAATACCGTTGGTAAAGTTTTTGAAAGGCATTCGAACTACAGACCGGCAAAAAGACGAATTGGTTACTTCCATTTTTGTACCTCATCCCCCGAAAGGTATGAAATCAAATTTTACTAAATTGGGTAGCCGGTCGTATTTGGTGATCTCAATCTGCATGACGGCACTTAGCGTTTTATTGAATGAAAGTGGCCGTATAATCGATATAAGAATTGCGGTTGGTGCCTGTTCCCCTGTGGCACAGAGATTAAAAATACTCGAGTGTGAGATGATTGGTTGCAACCCTAATGAAGTAACTATTGATGAACGTCATTTGCTGTCTCTTACTCCTATCAATGATGTTCGCGGATCAGCAGTATTTCGTCAAGAGGCCGTGGCAGAACAAATTCTTCGCTCCCTTTCAGCGGCAGTCTTATGAAAAAGAAATTATCTCAATCGCAATTGGTTTTCCGTTTGAACGGAGAAACAGTAAGTATTCCGACACCTAACGGTCGGCGATTATCCGAAATTTTACGAAAGGAGCTCTCTGCTCGAGATGTCAAAATAGGCTGCAATGCCGGTGACTGTGGGGCTTGTACGGTTCTCGTTGACGGGCAACCTGTCTGTGCTTGTTTGATGGTCGCTGAGCAAGCCGAAGAGCGTGAGGTTCAAACACTGACAGGTTTGCATAGGGATGATCCTATAACCCGGAATTTATCAGAAAGTTTTCTAAATCATGGTTCGGCGCAATGTGGGATTTGCACACCAGGAATGATAGTTTCTGCAACCGCACTGTTACGTAAAAATGATGCACCCAGCGAAGATGAAGTTAAAGATGCACTAGGAGGTGTGCTTTGTCGCTGCACAGGGTACCGTAAAATTATCGATGCAGTTATGAACGCCCCGGCCATTGCGGATCATTGCAATGGCGATGTTGGTGAATCTGTTCGGCACTTGGACGGACGCGCTAAAGTGTCTGGAGAATTAAGATTTGGGGATGACGTTGCCTCAAAAGAAAGTTTAGAAATTCTGATCCTACGCTCTCCTTATCATCACGCCAAATTTAAATTTGGTGACTTAGAGAAATATTGTCAGGACCATGGACTAGAAGCGACTATGACTGCAGCTGATATTCCAGGAAAAAATGCTTTTGGTGTTATCCCTGGATTTATAGATCAGCCGGTTTTTGCCGAAAACATGGTGCGATTTAAAGGCGAAGCAGTTGCCGCTATTGTTGGTTTGGCATCGATTCTTTCTGACCTTGATCTCTCGAAAATACCAATTACTTGGGAAGTTCAGTCATCGCATCATTCGAGTTCCGAGGCTGAAAAAGATGGCGCTTTGCAATTGCATGCGGGCCATAAGCACAATGTTATGTGCAGAGGGTTTGTTAGCCATGGGACAGCACATGCTGCTTTAAAAAAGGCTGATGTCGTTGTTTCTGGACACTTTACAACTGGCATCGTTGAGCATGCCTACATTGAACCCGAGGCTGGTTTTGCTGAAGTTAAAAACGGAAGATTGGAAATCCACGCCTGTACACAAGCGCCTGTAATGGATTTAGAAAGCCTTGAAAGCATTCTTGCATTGCACCGTTCAAAAATTCGGATTGTGCCAACGGCTGTGGGTGGTGGGTTTGGCTCAAAGCTTGATTTGTCCGTTCAACCTTTTCTTGCGCTTGCCGCTCTGAAGACGCAAAAGCCAGTTCGCTTATGTTATAGTCGAGAGGAGTCTATGCAAAGCTCAACGAAACGTCATCCATCAAATATTAAAGTAACAATTGGCGCAGATCGCTCCGGCAAGATTTGTGGTTTTTTATTTGACGGAGCTTTCGATACAGGCGCTTACTCAAGCTGGGGCCCAACGGTCGCTAACCGAGTGCCAGTTCACGCATCTGGTCCTTATAAAGTTAATGATTACCAAGCTTCTTCAAGGGGTATTTATACAAATAATCCGCCATCAGGTGCTTTTAGGGGCTTTGGAGTGCCACAATCTGCCATTGCACAGGAAAGCATGTTTGATGAGCTAGCTGATAAATTGGGTCTGGACCCTTTGGCGTTTCGACTTAAAAATGCGCTAGAGAACGGCGTTGAAACAGTCTGTGGCCAAGTCTTTGAAAAGGGAGTTGGGATTAAGGCCTGCCTTAAGGCTTTACAACCAGCTTGGATAGAAGAACGGCAAAAGGCCACGGAAGCAAACAAAAGTTCAGCTGTGCTCAAATACGGCGTAGGGATCGGTGTTGGATGGTACGGTTGTGGTAATACCTCTCTTCCTAACCCATCCACAATAAAGGCGGGTATTTTTCCCGATGGAGGAATAAGGTTACATCAGGGAGCGATGGACATTGGTCAGGGTTCAAACACTGTAATTTCACAAATATTTGCGCGTGCCCTTGGGATACCTGTAAGTGATATTCAGATTATAGGGCCTGATACGGATATAACACCGGATGCCGGCAAAACGTCAGCCTCGCGTCAGACTTTTGTGTCCGGAAATGCTGCCCGGCTTGCTGGAGAAAGATTAAGGAGACAAATTACCGAGCGTTTAAATGTGTCTGAGGACGCTAAATTTTCTTTTAGCGGCCCGGAACTCACAGTTGCTGATCGAGCTGGGAAACACGCACTTCATCTTCAAAATCTTCCAAAAAATGGTGATGGATTTGTTTTTTTTGCTGAGGAAACCTACGATCCTCCTACAAAACCATTGGATAAAAATGGCCAGGGCCATCCTTATGCTCAGTTTGGTTACGCAGCTCATCTTGCCGTTGTCGTAGTCGATACGAAATTGGGAACCGTAAAGCCCACAAAATTTGTTGCAGCGCATGATGTGGGTAAAGCGATCAACCCAATGCTGGTTGAAGGCCAAGTACATGGAGGCATTGCCCAAGGCTTGGGTATGGCGCTGATGGAAGAATACATCGCCGGAAGAACGGAGAATTTACACGATTATCTGATTCCAACAATTGGCGATGTTCCGGACATTAAAACTTTGATCGTGGAGGAAGAGGACTTACATGGGCCCTACGGAGCAAAGGGTTTGGGTGAGCATGTTTTGATCCCGACCGCCCCAGCCATACTGAATGCATTTAAACATGCTACCGGTTCCCGACTTTATGAAATTCCTGCAACACCGTCGCGAGTCATGGCGGCGCTAAAGCAAAAGATGACATAATGAGTAGGTCCGAATCATCCGAGAAAATCAGATGTGATGCTTGCCCCGTAATGTGTTACATCGCTGACGGCAAGGCTGGTGCATGCGACCGGTACGCAAATCGCGATGGAGATCTTATCCGCCTTGACCCACTTACAATAATCCAGGCATCACATCAGAAAGTGGTGCCTTTTTTAGGCAATCAAGAGGGTGACTATTCTTGGGATGGAGATATCATAAAGGGAGACCGACCGTTTATAACAGCTGTCGGTGCAGGAACGACATACCCTGATTACAAACCAGCTCCATTCATTGCAAGTCAATCCGTAGATGGTGTTGACATGGTCACTGTCGTAACGGAGGGAATTTTTAGTTATTGTGGTGTTAAGGTCAAAATCGATACGGACCGTCATATCGGTGATGAAAGGGATATTGTTCGAGTGGATGGCGAACCAATCGGTCACGTGACGACCTCGGAATACGGATCAAAAATGCTTTCACTTGGAGGGGTGGAGCATTTAACCGGTGGCACTAAGAAAGAAGGGCGCGTAGCCTGTGATGCAATGTTGCGACTGTGTAACCGCGATCCAGTTACTATGGTCATAGGAGAACCTGGGCATGAAGCCGAAGTTGTTGTGGAAGCCGGAAAACCACCAATTATCAATGGGCTAAAAGAAAATGTGATGCGGGTTGGGTGTGGCTCGGCCACTATCGGAATGTTTCCAATGCAGTGGATTGGTCATGTGGATGACGTGGTTGTGGTTGACGACCATATAACGGGTGTATTGTCAGAGCATGAGACTGGAAAACAGTTGGATGTAACGCCAACTGGTATTAAAGTTCTTGGGCGCCGTTCCACATCTGGACGATATTTTCAGGTTGCTGAACCCGGCCTGGGTTGGGGAGGAACAGATATAGATGATCCACTAAAAATCCTTGGTCCTTTCAATCCTAAAATCGCGTGGGAAGGACTCCGACTGCTTATGGTATCTACCACTGGTGAACAGTACGCATACTATGAGCTAGACAAAGACCTGATCCCGCAATTGAAACCGATACCAGAAATATTGAAATTTTCGGCAGATTTAATCGCTGAAAATTGTGAGCCTTCGGTCTGTTCTGTTCTCTTTATGGGAGGTGCTGGAGGATCCCTACGTGCTGGTGTAACTGAAAATCCGGTTAGGTTAACCCACTCGGTCAAGAGTGCATTAACCAATGTGACTTGTGGAGGAGCCGAGACATATGTTTGGCCTGGTGGGGGAATAACAGTGATGGTTGATGTTATGGATATGCCCACGCGATCCTTTGGCTATGTTCCTACACCTGCGTTGGTTGCACCGATTGAATTCACTCTTCGCGTAAGCGATTATGCTGCTTTGGGAGGGCACGTGGACTATATGACAACGATTGAGGAGATAGAGCAGGACAATGTGCGCCGAGTTAAAAGGAAAGTTAGATCAAACGATCCGATGGCCGCAGGAAATTACAGTTGGTCTAAAGAGGCATAATAGAATGCATCCTCACGCAAAATGGCTTCCCGATCGGAGACGTTTACACCTTCAACACGGACCGAGTGACCTTATTATTTTTGTGGACGGAGAACGAGAGAAAGCCTATGCGGCGGCAGTTGCCCGATTTCAAACTGTAATCAAAGAGGTTATGGACGAGCTTGATTTGCTCCAAAGGTTTATAACTCCGGTCTCTGAACCGCCTCAGGGAGCGATTGCCCTTCGCATGTTTGAAGCTGCACGTCACTTTGCTGATTTTCGATGTGTAACTTCCATGGCTGCCGTTGCGGGCGCCATCGCAGATGAGATATTGACAACAATGAAACAGCATGCGGAGCTTAAAAGAGCTTATGTGAATAATGGGGGTGACATCGCAGTTTTTCTCACACGTGGCACGCAGTTTGAAACGCTCATCGCTGGAGCTGATAACTCTCGCCTTGGGCGACTCCGGATTGATCATCGACAAGGTGCTGGTGGGTTGGCGACCAGTGGTCGCCACGGACGAAGTTTGAGTCTTGGTATTGCTGACAGCGTAACTACGATTTCGAACTCAGCTGCATTAGCAGATGTAGCTGCTACCATAATTGGAAATGAGATTGATCTAAAAGATCATCCTGCAATAATACGAAAACCTGCAAAAGCCGTAAGGGATGAAACTGACTTAAAGAACATACCAGTTGTGGTGGAGTGTGGAGCACTATCAGTTCGCGATGTTAAACTCGCATTAGAAAACGGGCGAAAGTTTGCAAAATCGTTATATCAAAAGAGTTTAATTTCTGGTGCATGCTTGCACCTTAGAGGTGAAACTATGGCTCTTGGTGGCGGCAATTACGTAGACCTGAAGGAGTATAGTCATGTCTGACCTATCAGTCCGCAAAATGGTCTATTCGGTAGAAGAAATATTCCATGAGGGTGGGCCGCGACCGTCTCATACTCTGCTAAGGGCTTCTGCAATGGCGATCATAAAAAATCCCTTTGCAGGATGTTACGTGGAAAAAATTCAGTGGTTTATGGAAGATCTTGAGCCTCTTGGTCTTAAGATGGCGGAAAAGCTGATCTCGTTTCTTGGTGGAGCGGGAAACGTGGAAGGTTATGGGAAGGGTGCTCTTATTGGGGAAGAGGGAGAACTTGAACATGGAGCTCTTTGGCATGCGCCCGGTGGTTATGCTATGCGACAGTTAATCCAACCTTCTAATGCTATTGTTCCATCAACTAAGAAAGTGGTTGGGGTCGGTGGTACTTTTGATGTGCCAATCACTCACATTAATGCGTCTTACGTGCGAAGCCATTTTGACTCTATGGAGGTTGGGCTTAGCGATGCTCCGCGTAAGAATGAACTGAGTTTAATTTTGGTTATGAGCACGGGCGCAAGAATTCACAACCGTGCAGGAGGCCTTGCAGCCGCTGATATTGAGGGAAAGGATGGTCTGAGATGAAAGCAAATATCCGAAAATTTGCAGTAAATATTGAAGAGACACACACAGAAATTGGCCAATCAGTTTATCCACCAACGCGAAAAGCTGTTGCGGTTGCGGTGATCGAAAATCCATACGCTGGAGTATATAAAGAAGATCTGGGAGAATTGATGGACATTGGTGCGGAGTTGGGTGCACTTTTGGGTCGTAAATGTGTGGAAGCCCTAGATATTTCGCCAGAGCGAGCAGAAGGTTATGGAAAATCGGCGATGGTTGGCGAAAATGGTGAATTGGAGCACGCAGCTGCAATACTCCATCCTAAGCTAGGTGCTCCTTTGCGTAAAGAAGTTGAAAGGGGTGCTGCGCTGGTGCCGTCTTCAAAGAAGATGGGCAGCCCTGGGCAGGTTCTTGATGTACCATTAGGTCATAAGGATGCAGCTTATGTGCGTAGTCATTTTGATGGTATTGAGGTACGCCTTAATGATGCCCCGCGTGCCAATGAAATATTGGTGGCAGTAGCGGTGACAGACAGTGGCCGACCACTTCCTCGCGTAGGCGGCTTGACGAAAGAAGAGGTCATAGGTCAGGACGGTTTGCGTTGACCCTCTGCAATTTCTATTTCGCTGCTTGAACTAAAGGTACAGAGTTTTATGAGCGATGTGAAAGACAGAAAAACCACCTACGTCCTTGACGAACAGATCGGATATATTCTTCGTCTGGCAAATCAACGTCACGCAGGAATTTTTCAGAGCACTATTACCAAAAATCTCACACCGACCCAATTTGCCGTTCTTATGCGATTATCCGAAAGGGGTGAGCTTTCACAAAATCTTTTGGGTCGTTTAGTTGCCCTCGATACTGCAACAACTAAAGGCGTGGTTGATCGCCTAAAAGCCAAAGATTTAGTTCAATCAAGACCTGACACCTTTGATAAACGTCGAACGATTATATCGCTGACAAAATCGGGCCTCTCTATAATCGATACTTTGAGGAACGATGGTACGCGAATTACAGAGGCTACCCTTTCGAAATTAAAGACAGCGGAAAAGCACCGACTTTTAGGGCTTTTGAGAAAGATTGTTTGAAATTGGTTTTTGGCTTAATTTAAGTGAACTGCTCGGGTAAGCGTTGCGCTGGTGGAGTGTTTCGAGATCGTTCCGTTCTTATTATCCCATCGATAATCGTCATGCCAACGCCAGGAAGATTACCCAGTTCAACTGAGGCCAGCATATTTTTGCCAGGCGCATGTTGCGCTTGATCGAGCAGAACGAAATCTGCACAATAGCCCGCTTCAATTAAACCTACATCAAGGTTTCGTTGACGGGCGGTATTGCCAGTTCCAAAGCAAAAAGCTTCAGCTGCCGGAATATTACCAAAGGCGGACAACATAGCAATCATTCGTAAGATACCAAGCGGTTGAACTCCTGACCCAGCGGGACCATCTGTGCCCAGAATTACTTGGTCAAGTTTGTTTAATTCTCGGGCTGTATTTACGGTTAGCACCGCAGCACGCTCATTGCCGTTGTGAACGATTTCGAAAGCCGATTTGCAGGTCTCACAGAGACAGATGATCTGATCATCCGGTAACGATGAGTGCCCACCATTTATATGGCCTATTACATCAGTTCCTGTTTCAATCACCATGTCTGCGTCAATGAGGCCAGAACCTGGTATTGAGGGGCCTCCCGTGTGAATAGTAGATTGAAGTCCATATTTTCGAGCCCATGAAACCATCTCATTGGCCGTTTTACCATCTTTGACTGTCCCAAGGCCAACTTCTCCTAAATATTTGACACCAGAATTAGCTAGGTCTTCAAAATCTTCCTCTACCATACCGTGTTCAATTACTGGTGCACCCGCATGAACCTTGACGCCTGATGGGCGGAAGTTTTCGTACCAACGTTGTGCTGCAATAGACATGGCTTTCAGCCCAATAATATCTTTAGGTCGACCGGGCATATGCACTTCTCCTGCAGAAATCATGGTTGTCACACCGCCATGCAAAGTTGACTCGATCCAATGCAGTTGTTGCTGGCGCGGAGTATAATCTCCGACAACAGGGTGCACGTGACTGTCAATCAAACCTGGCGCTAGAGTAACACCTTTTGCATCTACAATCGTATTCGCTGCTTCGCAATCAATATCATTTTCAGCGCCCCAGGCTTGAATTTTTCCATCAATTGCAACTAAGCAGTCGCCACTAAATATAGGCTCTTCTCGCTTTCCGGATAAAATTTGTCCAATATTTTTTATCACAAGCTTTTGCATTAGAGCCCCCTCCACAATTTGTTTGTATGCAAGCATGGTACAAGCGTGGACGTCAAGCAAAATTGCGTTCAAGTCTTTGCCAGGCCTTTCACCTACACGTTCATCGCTTGATTAGTAAATAAATGAAGATTTATAGACGTGCACGTTAGCAAACGGTTGATCCTTGAAGGACAGATTGAAGGCGGCTTATGGGTAGCGTATCTTTAAAGCGGTGGCAGGGCCTAGCCTCAAATTGATAGGTAACTTATTTTGTTGAAAAACAATAGCATACTGGCGAAAAACTTGTTGACACAAATGGATTTTTAACACTGAATGAGTTTTGACGAACGTTACCTATTAAGACAAGACAGGAAACGCACGCGGAGGTAAGCTATGGATTTTGTGAGAAATAGTTGGTATGTAGCTGGTTGGTCTCATAATTTTGAGCATAGCCTTAATACGGTAGAAATACTATCTGAACCGATCGTTATATTTCGGGACGCTAAAGGTAGGCTTTGTGCGCTTGAGGACCGTTGCCCACACAGACTTTTGCCGCTTTCTATGGGAAAACGAATTGGAGACACGATCCAATGCGGCTACCACGGGATGACTTTTAACGGAAAAGGAGAATGCGTCCGCGTTCCTGGCCAGGCCAATACACCTACACGCGCTAATATACGATCTTTTCCTGTGGAAGAACGAAGTGGCATTGTTTGGATTTGGATGGGTGATCTTTCGAAAGCTGATGCCAGCGAAATTTTTGATATGCCGGAGTTTAAATCAGAGAAGTGGCACATGCATCATGGTGGGCAGTTGCATTTAAATTGCCATTATTTGAATGTAGTGGAAAATTTGGTTGACCCAGCCCACGTAAGTTTTGTTCATCCCACAACTCTTGGAAATTCCTCTTCAGAGGATGTTCCAGTGCATGTTTCTACATCTGGAGACGTTATTCGTGCCTGGCGTTGGATCAGAGATTCACCGCCTGTTGGTTTTTTTAAGGAGTTTGGTGATTTTAGCGGTTATGTTGATCGGTGGCACTACTACGACCTGCATTTACCATCGACTGCCGTTATCGATTTTGGCAGTATTGCCACCGAGGAAAACTGCGCTGAAGAAGAGCGCGACAAAGGTGTTCGCGTGTTTGCGCTACATTTTGTTACGCCGGTGAATGAGAGTTACACGATTGATCACTGGATGCACTTAAGGAATTCCGCCCAAGGAGAGAGAAGTGCTTCAGCACAGATCGATGGATTACTAGAAAAAGCGTTTCAAGAAGATAAAGCTATTCTGGAGGCTGTTCATAAAGCGGAACAGAGACCTCAAAAACGCAAACCTGTTCGAATTGCGATTGATAAGGGTCCGAACGTGTACAGAAAAAGAATTAGAGATATGATCGAAGCTGAGAGCACCGATCATTTGGGCGATCCGGTAGCACCGGCCTTCGTTTATAGTGATTAAAAAAGATATTAAAAAAGGGAGAAAAACTGATGAATAGAAAAGCTATCTTTAAAAGCCTGCTGTGCGCGTTTGCGTTAAGCAGCACATTGATTGCATCCTCTGTAAAAGCCAGTGATGCGATTATTGTAGGAGAAATTAACCATTACAAACGGATGGCAGCTTTTGCGGGACCCTATAAGCAAGGTATCGAACTGGCTTTGGAAGAGGTTAATGCAGCTGGCGGCGTGATGGGTCGTCCCTTGGAGTTTGTTTTTCGCGATGATCAGGGCAAGCCTGGTGAAGCAGTAAAAATTGCCGAAGAGCTTATGACGCGAGAGGGCGCGGTTATGCTGACTGGTACGATCTTGTCAAACGTGGGTTTGGCGATATCGTCTTTTGCTGCGGAAAAGGGTTATGTCTATTTGGCCTCTGAACCCCTGGCGGATGCGATCGTTTGGAGTGCAGGAAATCCTTATACATTCCGCTTGCGTGCCTCAACTTATATGCAAGCCGCAATGCTTGCCGAAGCTGCAGCTAAAACGGATGCAGTGAAATATGCGACCATTGCTCCAAATTATGCCTATGGAAAAGATGCAGTGGCAGCCTTCAAAACTGCACTTACAGCGTTGCGTCCAGATGTGGAATTCGTGGCAGAGCAATGGCCTGGCGTTTTCAAGATTGATGCGGGGGCAGAAGTGCAGGCTCTGGAACGTGCCAAGCCAGATGCTATTTACAATGTTACGTTTGGGCCAGATCTGGCAAAATTGGTGCGCGAAGGAACAGATAGAGGGCTCTTTGAAGGACGCAATGTATATGGATTGTTGTCTGGAGAGCCGGAGTATATTGATCCGCTGGGTGATGAAGCTCCGGAAGGTTGGACTGTTACTGGATATCCGTGGTACGATTTGAAAGATGGTGTGGAGGGAGCATTCGTTTCTGCCTACATGACAAGGTATAACGATCACCCTCGCATTGGATCTCTTGTTGGTTATATGACAGTACAATCTATTGCCGCTGCTCTAGAGCGTGCGGGTTCAACGAAAACCGAAGCAATCAGAGGTGCTTTTGAAGATCTCGAGGTGAGCACGCCGATGGGGGGAATTCTCTTCCGTTCCATAGACAATCAGTCCACTGCTGGTGCTTATGTCGGAACTACAACAGTGCGAGATGGCAAGGGGATAATGGTCAATTGGGAATACAAGAACGGTGCTGACTACCTTCCCTCTGACGAAGTGGTAAGGTCTCTGCGTCCGGCAGAATAAAGCAAAACACCGCGGGCCTTTTTTCTATCGGTCCGCGGGTTCGATGTATTCTGTTTTATCTGTTTTGAAAAGGGCACTCGATGGAGTTTTTCATCGCACAAATTCTTACGGGCCTGGCGAATGCTAGCTCTCTATTTCTTGTTGCTTGCGGCCTGTCTTTAATATTTGGAGTTACGCGTATTGTGAATTTCGCACATGGCTCACTTTATATGATTGGGGCGTATACGGGTTATACACTCATGCAAGTGTTACCCGGTGCGATAGGATTTTGGGGAGCTATTATCCTTGCAGGTCTGGTAGTAGGCATTGTAGGCGTCTTGATTGAAATACTTGTATTACGCCCCGTCTATCGAGCACCTGAATTGTTCCAGTTGGTAGCAACATTTGGGGTTATTCTAGTTATTCAGGATCTGGCTTTAATGATTTGGGGGCCTGAAGACCTGCTTGGCCCACGTGCGCCAGGATTAAGAGGGGTGGTTCGGATTTTGGGAGAACCCATTCCAAAGTATGATATCGCGTTATTAATCATCACACCTATAATTGCATTAGCCCTTTGGTACTTGATGACACAGACGCGTATGGGTGTTCTGGTACGCGCAGCAACGCAAGACAGGGAAATGGTTGGAGCATTGGGTGTCAATCAAGCTTGGCTATTTACAGGTGTCTTTGCTCTTGGTTCCGCCTTGGCGGGTTTGGGGGGCGCACTGCAACTACCGAAGGGTGGTGCAGACCTGCTTATGGATTTCAATATTTTAGCACCGGTTTTTGTCGTTGTAGTTATTGGTGGCATGGGATCGTTGCCGGGTGCGTATCTTGCCGCAATTATAATCTCTGTACTTAACGTATTTGGTGTAACCTATCTTCCACAATCGACACTCGTCTTGATGTTCGTTGTAATGATTGTCGTTTTAATGATCCGACCTTACGGATTGTTTGGGCGGGAAGAGGTCGCAGGTGAGCATGGACAAGTAGGAGAACCGGAGCGCCCGATTAAGCCCGCGTCTTCTGTAGTGCGTGGCATTGTCGTTATATTATTAATCGGCTTCGTATTTTTACCTCTTGGTGGGTCAAGCTATTCTCTTGTCTTTGTAACGGATATGTTGATCTTCTGTCTGTTTGCCGCTTCTTTACACTTTTTGCTTGGCACCGGTGGTTTAGTCAGCTTTGGTCATGCCGCTTATTTCGGCGGTGGAGCCTATATTGCTGCACTATTAATTACCTATTCTGAAACACCCATGGAAATCGCCTTTGTACTTGCACCATTCGGAGCAGGCCTGACCGCCCTTGCCATTGGCTGGGTTTGTTTGCGATTGACCGGGGTTTATTTTGCTATGCTGACTCTTGCATTCGCACAATTAGTCTGGAGCCTGGTTTTCCAATGGGGCTCAGTGACTGGGGGAGATGACGGTCTTGTAAATATCTGGCCGGCGGAATGGCTTAAACCCACAGTAGCCTATTTCTATTTTGTATTAATTCTCTCAGTGGCGGGCATTTTGCTATTGCGCCATGTGCAACATTCTCCTTTTGGTTTTGCGCTACGTGCTGCCAGAGATAGTCATAGACAGGCTGAGGCTACAGGCATTAACACGCGGCAAATACAACTGATTGCCTTTGGCTTTGCTGGTTTTATGGGTGGTTTAGCAGGAGCAATGTTTGTTTTCTCAAAAGGGAGCGTTTTTCCAAATGAACTTGAAATTGCACGTAGCTTTGATGCTTTGATCGTGGTTTTTCTTGGTGGCGTAAAAACTCTTGCGGGTGGGGTCGTTGGTGCGGGTTTTTTCAAAGGTCTAGAAGAGACGCTGCTCCGTTTTGAATACTGGCGGCTTTTGATGGGACTTTTGATCATTTTTATCGTGATTGCTGCACCTGAGGGTATCGTTGGCTCATTGCGTAAAGGCGCAGAGAGAATTGGTCTGCGCCGGGTGGAGGACCAGTAATGACTTCTGTTCTTGAGACCAAACATCTTACCAAATCATTTGGCGCTATTATTGCAGTCGATGATGTGTCCTTTGCACTGAAAAAGGGTGAACTCCTAGCGCTGATTGGACCGAATGGTGCTGGAAAAAGCACCTGTTTTAATATGCTTATGGGACAGATAGCGGAAACCTCTGGCGAGGTATTCTTGGAAGGCCAAAAGATAAACGGTCTTCTGCCACGTCAAATTTGGAGAAAAGGTGTAGGACGCACTTTTCAAATTACTTCGACCTATTCATCAATGACTGTGATTGAAAATGTGCAAATGGCGCTGTTGTCGCATCATAATGAAATCCTTAGGATATTTCGTTATGCAACGCTGAAATATAGAGAAGAGGCTATGGCATTGCTTGAAATGGTGAATATGGCAGATCAGGCAGATAGGCATTGTGCGGTACTTGCTTATGGAGATCTTAAGCGAATAGAGCTGGCGATTGCGCTCGCGCATGATCCTAGCGTTCTTCTAATGGATGAACCAACTGCGGGAATGGCGCCAAAGGAACGGGTGGCGCTCATGCAACTGACCGCTAAAATTGTTGAAGATAGGGACGTAAGTGTGCTTTTCACCGAGCATGACATGGATGTAGTTTTTGCGAATGCCCACCGTATTATGGTTTTGAACCGTGGACGTTTGATTGCGGAAGGAAATTCTGAAGATATTCGCAATAATTCCTTAGTGCAAGATGTCTATCTCGGGGGAGGGAGTGTTTTCGCAAATGAACCAAGAGCGAAACATGCTTGAGGTACGCTCAATCAATAGTTTTTATGGCAAAGCTCACGTTCTTAGGGATCTTAGTTTTGAGGCGCCAACAGGCGAAGTTATCGCTTTACTAGGGCGCAATGGAGCGGGAAAGTCCACTACGATGAAATCGGTAATGCAAATTGTGCGTACTCAATCAGGTGATATATTCTTTAAGGGTCAATCCATCACTAAGCTATTACCCCATAAAATTGCCAAACTGGGACTGGGATATGTCCCAGAAGATAGGCGTATCTTCACGGATCTAACCGTCATCGAAAATCTTATTGTTGGACAACAACCTGAGAGGATCGATGCGGTGAAATGGACGCAAGAGATGTTGTTTGACCTTTTCCCTAATTTGGCTGAAAGAAGAAATAATCGCGGTAAAGCTCTTTCAGGTGGTGAGCAGCAAATGCTTACAATTGCGCGTACTCTCATGGGTAATCCATCTTTTTTGTTGCTTGATGAACCTAGTGAGGGTGTTGCCCCAATAATTGTTGAACAAATGGCAAAGGTTATTACTCAACTGAAATCAGAAGGTTTGACAATCCTGCTCTCAGAACAAAACCTTCATTTTGCACAATTAGTGGCTGATCGGGTTGTTATTATCGAGAGCGGAAAGCAAAAATTTTATGGTACTTTGCAAGAGATGAATGAACGACCAGAAATTCGGAATGCTTATCTTGCGGCGTAGGGTATTTTACCCGTTAGCCCTATTGGGAACCTTTTTGTCTCAGTAAGACCATATTTTTTTGCTTGAAGCCAAGATACGAATTTTATATCTGCCGATGAGCTAGTTTTGAGGATTTGTCATGGAGAGTATTAAAGATCCTATAGACCAAAATATTGAGCGGCCACGTGGCTATAGTTTTTTCGCAAAGTTACTACATTGGGGCTTTGTGGCGATTTTTGCTTATGGGATTTACAAACAAGTCGATAATGTATCGCTTTTGGCAGATTCATCTCTTTTAAGATTCGAAATCATTTTTGCATCGGGGTTTTTGGCTCTATTAATGGTCAGGTTCCTTTATATGCGGTTTACTCAAAAATCCTTTCTTCCGGAAGGCACGGGGCGTTTTCAGAAACTCGCTGCCAAAGTTGTGCACTACGGGCTTTACATTAGCTTTGCATCAATTGCGGCTTCAGGTTTGATTATAGGCCTTCTGTATCAATTTGGTATCAAAGAAGGCCTATTAATCGATGGTGTAATTGGCCTGCATGAGCTTTCTGTGACCTTGAGTTATTATTTAATAGCAACGCATATTTTAGCCGCAATTTATCATAGATTTCTTAGGGACGGTGTATGGAATTCGATGGTTCCCATATGGCAGGAACGTAAAGAAACCTAACTTTTCATAACTAGATTTCATAATGTTATTTGGTTTAAAGGGCTTGTTCGGGTATTAAGTGAGTTTAAGTCCGATTTGTGAAAGAGGTTTTGTTCAGTTTTATTTGGGTGGATGGCTCGCTATTAAATCGAGTAAAATACCGTCCTATTATTAAATAGACTGCACTTCTATTGCATTAGACGCTATTTAAGCGGGCGAACAAATGCCTGCATATTTGATAAAAAAATAGATCCAATAACAATAGCTCCACCCAGTAGAGTCCAATGGCCTGGGTCTTCTGATATAACGGCCCAGACGAGTAATGGAGCAAACACTGCTTCCAGTAATATGAGAAGTGAAACCTCAGGTGAGCTTAAATATCTTGGCCCTAACGTTAGGCAGGCTGTGGCCACAGCAATGCAAAAGCCATGCGCGATATAAAGACCATAAGCATCGTCAATACTTGTCAAAGGGTTAATGCTGGGCCAGATGATCAACGCAGAGCCAAGATATCCAATTGGGATAGCGGGTATCATTGATATATTTTTTAATC
>MDTG01041843.1_pt1 | contig 16246 bp, 23 predicted proteins | sample 811421 | NCBI WGS metagenome assembly MDTG01 (sample SAMN05326645, study PRJNA326480) | marine metagenome | isolation source: seawater | place: Pacific Ocean: South East | collected 2011 | reverse complement strand
GTTTAGCCCTGTTCCGAGCAAAAGGGATTCAGCGAGTTTTTTAATCGGGGTAAACTATCTTAATCAATGATTTTAATAGGCAATTGCTATCACTGTATTTTAAGGGAACATTCCCATAAAAATAACAGCTCTAAAAATGTAAACGTAAACTAATTTTGCAAACGTAAACCTCAGTGGTAAAATTACCCAATAACTACTGAGGTTTACAATGCAAAGACTTTATTCAGCCAAGCGTATCGGTGAGGCTCTTGGTGTGACAAGACAGTACATCTCGAGATACGTAAAAGAAAACTGCCCAGAAGCCAAGAACGGCACAAAGATAGATATTGACCACCCATCTATAACTTCGCTTTTCAACTCAAAAGGCGTAGACCCATCGGCACAATTAAAAAGCTCAGAAGTACGCACCAGCCACTTGGCTCAAACTGAAACTGTTTCACAATCCAGATCAAAAGTTAAGGCGCACCCAAGGCAGGCCAGAAATACAGATGACATTGGTTCAGTGGCATCAATAAAAGACCTACCAATAGAAGATCACGCAAGCCTGACGATAATGGAACTTGCCGCACAGTTTGGATCGGATGAAGAGTATCGCGGATGGCTTGATGCTAGGAAAAAGCAGATTGAGATTATTGAGCGTCAGATTAAAGTTGACGAAAAGACCGGGGAGCTTATTAGTCGTGAGTTTGTGCGCAAAGCTGTGTTTGGTCTGATCGAAGAGTTTACATCAAGGATATTGGTTGACTCGGCCGTAACTATAGCAACGAAAGTTTTTGCTCATAGAGATAGTGGCGACAGCATAGAAGAGGCAACGCAAACTGTTAGAGATGAGATCAGCAAACCGCTAAAGGCTGCTAAATCGCGAATAACCAAAAATCTACATAACGAGGAAGACTGATGGCGAATGAATTGGATTGGCTTATTGATCAGATTGAATCGATAAAAGACGAACACACTGTATTGTCCGTCTCTGACTTCACTGAAAAAACACGATACCTTCCATCAAGCGTTTCGCCAATGCCTGGTTATTACTCTTTCGACGTAACACCTTACTGGCGCGAGGTTGTGGATTGTCTATCACTATCATCTCCAGTTAGGCGTCTATCTGTAAAAAAGGCGGCGCAGGTTGGAGCCACTGTTGGCCTAGTGGAATCAGGACTGCTTTACTCAATCGCTCACGTCAAGAACGCTCCAACAATGGTTCTTACCGTTTCTGATGACGTCGCGGCCATTCGTATGCAGCAAAACGTGCTTCCAATGCTTCAGGCTTCAGGTCTAGATCATTTAATTCAGTCTAATGATGAATCAAACAACAACAGAAAGACCGGCAAAACAAAAGACCGGCTTAGCTGGTACGGTGGAGGTTATGGCCTTTTCTTTGGTAGTAATTCCCCTGGTAAACTGCGTTCGTTTTCAATTCAGTACCTTTTTCTTGATGAGGTTGACGGATACAAAAAATCAATTGGTCGAGACGGCTCACCAGTAAAGCTAGCGATGGCGCGTACTAACGGCTATTCGCAATCGAGAAAAATCTGCATGCTATCCACTCCGCTAGAGAAGGGTAATTCTGTCATCGATGACAACTACAAGGCAGGCGATCAGCGTAAATACTTCGTACCATGTAAAAAATGCAACATGATGCAGCACTTAGAGTGGAACAAGACCGATAAAGAAACAGGCATGTCTTACGGCTTGGTTTTCAATCACGAAAACGGCGTGTTAAATACTGATTCAGTAAGATATGTATGCAAATACTGCGGACAAGAGCACATTAACGCAGATAAAACAAAGATGTTAAATGCCGGAGAGTGGCGAGCAACTGCGGATTGTGAAGACAAAACTGTTAGGAGTTATTTTATCAATGCGCTTTATTCACCTGTCGGCATGATGAGCTGGGAAGAGTGCGTAAAGAAATGGTTCGAATGTTGGGATGTGGTAAAGCACCAATCTCGAGACAACGAAAAGCTGCAAGAGTTTTACAATAACGTGCTTGGCGAACCATTTGAAATACTGACTGACAGACTTAAATTTGCTGGCGTTGCTGCGCATAGACGTGATGCTTACAGATTTGGTGAGATACCAAACAGCTTTGCACTAGAGCATTGTGACTCTGAAATCATGCTTTTAACTTGCGCTGTCGATGTGCATAAAAACAATCTTGCAGTTGCCGTTTATGGGTGGACAGCAGGTAGACAACCGTTTTTAATCGAGTCACTAAGACTTGAAGGTGACTGCCACAACATTCAGTCAGAACCATGGACTAAATTAAAGGACATGATCTACAACAACGTTTATGTTTCCGATGATGGTAAAAGATATCGCATTCAGTTGACGCTTATTGACTCTGGTTACGCTCAATCTGAGGTACTTGAGTTTTGCTATTACACCGATGGCACAGTGCCAATTAAAGGTATTCATGGGGCACAAAAGGGCGCAACATTCCAAGAATTTAAGGTTTCATCAACTAAAATGGGTGTTGACGTGTATAACTTGAACGTAAACCTGTACAAGGACAGATACTATTCTTCGTTAAACAGAAAGTGGCAGCAGAACGAAAAGCAACATGAGTATTGCGTAAACTTCCCGATCGATATCACTCGAGCGCAAATGCTAGAGTTTAAAGCTGAAAATAAAGTTCCAGTAAAAGATCCAATGACCGGAGCAATTCAGGGCTTTAAATGGCACCGATCCGGCGACAATGAGAACTGGGATTTACTTGGATATAACAATGCTGCACTGGACATCTTGGCTCATGACGTCATTGTAAATCATGGCGGCCGAGACCAAGTAAACTGGCTCGAGTTCTTTGAGTACTGCCGCGAAGGCAACAACGGTTCGCCAGTCTACTACGAAGTTTGATGTTGTGTTAAAATTCTAGAATAAGCGAAAACTGAGGTCTAAAAATGACAGACACATTTCTCTGCAACTTAATTGGCGACATAGAGGCGCAGATCACAGCGGCTATGAATGCCAGTTTGGAGTTGAGCACAGATGCGATTGAGAGCTATACCTTTAACACTGGGCAGACAACGCAGACTGTGACAAAGGCTAATCTTAACGACTTGCAGAAGTATATTGACAGTCTACTTGCAAGGCGAGACACACTTCGCCAGCGTTGCGGCCTAGACAAAGCTACCTTTAACGCGACTCCGGGGTGGTAGGGATGTTTGATAAATTAAAAGCATGGCTATCACCAACACCAAAAATACCAGTGATAGGCGTTGACGAACTCCCATCTGCGGCAACTGGTGTGCCAGCAGTTGACTACCGATTCACTTACCTCGATGGCGATAAATTTATCGGTGGTTTTGGTGATACTCAGCTGCATTTAATCGACTACTGGACGCTAAGAATGCGTTCAATCCAGCTATATAATGAGAATTTGTATGCTGAAGGCATAGTAAACTCGTTCATCACAAACGTAATTAACACTGGATTAACGCTAGAATCTAAGCCAATTGCGTCAATTCTAGGTATGGATCAAGACCAGTTAAACGAGTGGACGGACGATATTGAGGCTAGATTTAGCACATATTGCAACAACCCTAAGCTAGTGGACTACTACGGCGAAAAAACGCTGTCAGAACTGCAGCAGCAACGTGAGTTACAAGCATTGGTTGAAGGTGACGTGTTAACCGTCCTTCACTTTGATAGCAAAACCATGCTGCCAAAAGTGCAACTTATACCGGCTGGTTGTGTTCAGACTCCGTTTGATGGTGACTATAACATACCTAAAGGCCATACTATCGAGCACGGAGTTGAGAAAGACGCGAACTATCGAACAGTAGCCTATCATGTTGTTCTTAATGACGGAAAGTCAAAGCGATTCCCTCGTTATGGCTCTCGCTCTGGTCGCGTTGTGGCTAACTTGTACATACCTGGTAAAAACCTTCTTGGCAATTGCCGAGGCATGCCGCTACTTGCAAACGTGTTGCAATCATTGCGCGAGATTGACCGTTACCGAGACAGTGTGCAACGTAAAGCTTTAGTTAGCTCGTTCTTAGCACTAGCAGTTGAGAAAGATGCTGACACTATTGGCGCTAAACCACTTGGCGCGGCATCAACTCGCTCTGCAAGCATTAATGATGGTAAGTACTCGCTAAACATGAAGTCTTTCAACCCGGGTGTTGTGATTGACGACATGCCGGCAGGCCACAAAATCAAAATGATGGGCAGCGAAGGTACCGACCTATCTTTTGCAGAGTTTGAAGCAAGCATTCTAAATGCAATCGCTTGGTCTAAAGGTATGCCGCCTGAGATTTTGAAGAAGCAGTTTAGTTCAAACTACGCTGCATCCAAGCAGGCTAATGCTGAATGGGGCATGTTCCTAGACATGGAGCGCACAAACACCACTCGCATCAACGATCAGCCAGTGTTTGAGTCATGGTTGTACGTTGAAACGCTAAAAGGTCGTATCTCCTCCCCTGGTTTAATCGAAGCTTGGGACGATCCTGAGAAGTACGACATAAAAGGCGCTTGGATTGCAGGGGATTGGGCTGGCTCAATTAAGCCAAATGCTGACCTTGTGAAGGAGGTTCAAGGCTTTAAATTGGCTGTTGAAGAAGGCTTCTGCACCCGTGATTACGCATCTCGCTCGCTATTCAATAAGAAATTTGCGGCCAATGCGCGTGATTTAGTTGGTGAAAACGCACTTTTATTGCCTGCTAAAGAGCTACTTGTCACAAATCTCAGTCAGAGTATAATTAACACTAATGCGGACGAAGAATCGTCTAACAACCAAGGGGAAGATGATGTATCTAGCGAATAACGATGTAATTCAGCAGATTCAGTCGTTTAGTATCAATAACGTTACAGCAGAATTGCGTTCACAGTTCGAAGCTGGCATCGCTTCTGATGGACAAGCTAACAACCGAGTTCTTAATGTGTCCGGTGATGTTGCGACAGTTAGTATCGCTGGCGTGCTAACCAAGTCATTCACTTTCATGACTTGGTTAATGGGTGGCACGGCATACGATGACGTAACCAAGGCGCTAGCACTTGCAGAGAACGATCCAGAAATTACGCGCATCGAGATTCAAATGAATTCGGGCGGCGGTCAAGTAGCTGGTTTGTTTGATTTGATTGCACAGATGCAAACCATGAGCAAGCCAATGTCGTGTTTCGTTAGCGGCATGTGTTGCTCAGCTGCTTACGCGATTGCATCCCAGTGTGATGAGATTATTGCGGCTTCAGATGGTGAAGGTTTTGGTTCGGTTGGCATTGTGGTTGACATGTATGTTGATGAGCACATGAAGTCAATCACATCTAGCAACGCGCCAAACAAGCGACCTGACCCAATGACAGAGGCTGGCGAGTCCGCTATCCGCTCTGAACTGGACGCTTATGAAGAGCTATTTATTGAGGCGATTGCAGCTGGCCGAAACACTAGCGAGAATGACGTCATTAATAATTATGGCAAAGGTGCAGTTACAACAGCGCGCAATGCTCTAAAATCTGGTATGATTGACTCAATTCAATCAAGAATTTCAACCGCTCAGGGAAACACTGAGCAAACTTTAACTGCAAAATCTGGAGATACTATGAATATTGCAGAATTACAAGCAAAGCACCCTGAGCTTTTTGCGGAAGTAAAAGCCCTTGGTCACAGTGAAGGTTTGAAAGCCGAGCGTGATCGTGTTGATGGTTTTATTGAATTGGGTGCCGCAACTGGCGCAAACGATCTAATGATGGCTTGCATCAAAGACGGATCTGAGTTCTCGGCATCGCTAAATGCGAAGTTTAACGCTGAGTTCTACAAAAACCAAAAGCTAAGCGCTCTAGTGGCAGACAACGAAGACACTTCGAATGTTGATGCTAATGCTAAAGTTGAATCTGAAGAAGATAACTCTGACGCAGAAACAATCAAGGCGTTCAACGCTATGCACAACCAAGTGGAGGTTATGTAATGAGCATGACAGTTACTAATGTCGATCTGCACGGCGCAACTATTGATTGCATTAATGCAGAGACAGAAACTCTTTCTGTTTCAACGGCTGAAACTTTAGCTGAAGGCCTTATTCTTGCGCGAAACACTACGAATGGTAATCTCAACTTTTACACTCGTGGTGGCTCTGAAGGTCTTGACGTTCCTCGTTACGTTCTTTTGTCTGACACTGAAGTTACCGCTGAAGATGTTACGGCAACAACAAAGAATGTTCGCGTAATGCAAGTTGGTTCAGTTCGCCAAGATAAGATCTCAATTAAAGCTGGTGGTACTATCGACTACCGCGAGATCGACGGCCTGAAAGACAACTCTATCTCAGTGGTTAACACTGAAGATTTTTCAATTTTAGATAATCAATAAGGGGCTCTAGGGTATGAGTAACGCTACTACTAAGCACATGGCTGACGTTTACATGCAAGAAGCGCCAGTGGCTATGGCCCTGTCGTCTCTTTTTGAAGCGCGAGCACGCAACTACTACACATCAGAAACTATCGAGTTCGACATTGAACGCGAAGGTGAAGATGTGGCACCAGTACTTACTGACATCAAGAACGGCTTTACTAAGTTTGCTCTTGATGAGTACACAAACAAAGAGTTTAAAGCGCCTGTAATTAAAGAGCGTTTTAGCCTTAACACTTACGACATGATCAAGCGCCAAGCTGGTCAGATTTCGTTTACCGATCCAAACTACCGCGCAAATGCAATGTCTCAATTCATGAAGCACATGCAGTTTGGTGGCAAACGTCAACGTCGCACTATTGAGCTGATGGCTTCACAAATCCTTCAGACTGCAACAGTAACACTTAAAGACGATGAAGGCGCAGATGCGTACACAATCGACTTTAAAGGTAAGGCAACGCACTTCCCAACTTCGGCAACTGCATGGACTGACGCTGTAAACTGTACTCCGGTTAACGATCTTGAGTCTCTTTGTGATGTTATCCACACTGACGGCCAATCAATGCCAGATCGCACAATCTTCGGAAAGTCGGCTTGGACTAACTTCATTAACAGTGAAAAGGTTCAAAAGCTTCTAGATAATCGCCGCATCAATATTGGTGGCGTTGATCCTGAAACTCCGCGCCCTGGTATGCGCTACATGGGTTACATTGACCTAACTGGTTACCGTCTGAATCTATACACCTACAAAGGTGAGTACAAAGACGTTAAAGCGGCTGCAAACGCTCGTTATGTTGGAGATAACAACGTGATTGTTCTATCTGAAAACATGCGACTTGATGCAACTTACGGTGCAATTCCTCAGATTGTTCCGCCAGAAGCGCGTGCAATGTCTTTCCTAACTGGTCGTATGCCAATGGCATCAATCGGAATGGACTTTACGACTAACGCTTGGGTGTCTGCAGATGGTGAAGCGGTTCACGGCTCTATCGGTTCGCGTCCACTTCTTATCCCAACATCAATTGACCGCTTCGGCTGTCTAACTACGGCGTAAGCTTATGAAAGTTGAAGATTTGGTAAAACTGAATCTCAGCGAACTTGAATCAGCGCTCGAAAAGGGCGCTTTTTCTAAAGAGCTTCTGGAAGAGGCTTTAAAAGCTGAGAAAGAAGGAAAAGATCGCAGCGGTGCTGTTGAGTTGTATGAAGATGCATTGGCAGAATCTGAATTGCAGAAAAAGCCAAAAAGCGGCAATTATACACTCAAAGAAGGTAGTTCTATTAGCTTCCGCGCTGGAATTAAGCAGCATGGCGACATTGTTGATCCAGAATGGCCAGAGTTCAAACGTGACGAAAGCCTTTTTGACGCAATGGTTGCCAATGGTACGCTTGTGGAAATGGAATGAGCCTACTCGATCGTGTACAGAGGGACGCGCAGCGGATCATGAACTCGGAGAAATTCGGATTCAGCACTCCGCTTGTTCTGACTGAGCCAGATGGCACTACGCACGATTTAAAAGGTATTGTTTCAGTTATCCATAACCTAATCGATCCAGATACGGGGCAGCCTGTGTCTGGATTTCTTGCAACTGTGAGTTTGAACGCTTTGGATTTGCAGGATGGCGGCGTTGCATTGCCAGAAGGTGAAATGGATTCTGACTTAAGACCTTGGACAGTCGAGACTACTGTGGTCGGTGGTGCGACATTGCTAACTAAAGTGGTTCGCGTGGCACCGGATGAAACTAACGGCAATATACTAATCGATTTGGGGAATTATGAGCGTTAAAGTACTAACAGAATTAGTTCCTTACTCTAGCAATACTCAGGTTGTTATCGATCAGATTGCTGCGATCTTGGTCAATGAGCTTGCTAATCAGAGAGCACTGGCACCAATTAACGGCGGTAATGCAGAAGATTATGACATTCGTGTTTATAACGACCGATTTAACCCGTTAGACCAGTTCAAAAACGACAAGCGGTCATTGGTCAATATCGAGCTCTCGGACGACTCAACTCAGACGAACGTAACAGCGACTTATGGTAAGCAGCAAGAAAGCGTTACCATTAACCTGTACGTTTATGCGGTTGGTGTGGCTCAAGAAACTGCTACTGGACACATTCCTGCGGATAGAGCTGCGGCAGAGAAGGTTAAAAGAGATCGTAACGTCATAAATCGCATACTGAAAGCAGATATTAACGAGAATTTGCAACTACCGCGCACGGTGGTGAATTCTGTTATAATACAGTCTGGACAGTATTTGATGCCTGATTTTGATAACAGGGACTTTGGGCCCATTGTTGCAATGCGCATTTCAGTGTCTTGTAACATCATTGAGCAACCGATGATCAATAACGGTGTACCGCTTGATTCTATTGTTATCGACATTGAAAAAGATGATACTGGTCTTGTTTACACAACGCTTGAGTATGATTACACAACATAGGAAACATTGTTATGGGCTTACCCAATAGTTTGCGAGCGGCTGCCATCGGCATCGATACGCAATACAGAAACTTTAATGAAGGTGCGGTCTACTACTTGCAGCAGGGTATTGCGGTACTAGCTCAGGGTAGTGATTCTGTCACTTACTCAACGGACAAATTCGAAGAGACAAGCGCGGATGCAGTTGGCACAAAGCTTGGTTTTGGTTCACCTGCGCACTTGATCGCAAAAGAGCTTTTACCTGGAGCTTTCGGTGCTCGCGTAACTTTCTATCCACTACCTAACGAGGCTGGCGGCGTAGCTGCAACGGGCGAACTAACCCCGACTGGTACACAAACTACTGCAGCAGAGTATGTTGTGCGCGTTGGTGGTGTTGAGTCTAACTCGTTTGCTATCTTGGTTGGCGAAGGCGTGACTGAGTTCATTGCCAAGGCTATCACGGCGATCAACGGCGTTTTAGACATGCCAGTTATCGCAACTGACGGCACAACCAAAGTAGATCTAGCAGCAAAACACAAAGGCACAACCGGTAACGACTTGGTGATTGAGCTTCTTGGTGTTCAGCAAGGTGTCACGGTTGCCATTACTGCAATGTCTGGCGGCTTGGTTGATCCGGATATCGATGTTGCTACTAACCAGTTTGGTAACGTGTGGGAAACCATCGTTGTTAACCAGCTTGGTACAGCGGCGCATGATGATTTATCAACATTTGGCGAAGCTCGCTGGGGTCAATTGGTGCGTAAGCCATTCTTTGCGCTTTACGGCTCAAACGAAACGGACGAGCAAGTATTAAAAGCCTATGCCGACCTTCGCAAGACCGATCGTACAAACGGCGTCATCCCTTGTCCGGGATCACCAACTGCGCCATGGGTTATTGCTGCAGCGGCTATTGCTAAGATTGCAAGTCAAGCCAATGCCAACCCTGCTATTGAATACCGCACAGAAGCACTTTCTAGCGTGGTTAACGGCAAAGATGGCGAGCAATGGGATTACCCTACACGCGATACCGCTTGGAAGTCTGGCGTTTCATCTACACAGATTGAGAACGGCGTTATCACACTGGATAACACGCTTCTGTTCTACCATCCAGACGGGCGACCAGATCCGGAATACGGAAAAGTCATTTATGTGGTTAAGCTGCAAAACATCATCTACAACGTTGATTTGATCTTCAATCAACCTAAGTGGAAGAAAGCCGCGCTTATTCCTGACTTTGAAGTATCTAGCAACCCAGATGCGTTAAAACCAAATGATGCAGTGGCGGCGCTAAATACTCTGACTGACAACCTTGCTAACAATGCTTTGATTAGTGATCGAGCGTTCACTAAAACAAATACGGCGGCAGCTATTGACCAGTCAAATCCTAACCGAGTGAACACCACTTACCCTGTGAAACTATCGGGCAACTGGGATATTCACTCAATCGATCTACTATTTGGTTTCTTCTTAGGAGCGTCTTAATATGCCAGGTTCATTAGTTGAAATTAGTATTGACGGTCGCTCTTACAAGGCGGCTGCTGATGCTGACGGTAGCACCAAGTTCGGTGGCTACGAAAACGAATATCAAGCGAATGGTGACGGCGAGACTGGTCGCCTAATCCAAACTCGCGTAGGTTGGTCTCTTTCTGGTGTTGCTGTGGCAATGGATGACCAGAACGGTGACTTAGAATTTGCTGAGCAAGTAAAAGCTCAAGGTCGTTTTGTGCCTATCAAAGCTGTGTATGCAGATGGCACAGTGCGAAGTGGTCGCGGTAACATTATTGGCGAATTGGCAGTGTCTAGCATGAATGGCACGGCTGATATGTCATTTAGTGGACCGGGTACTTTCTCGCAGCAGTAAAACAAAAGGGGCATAACGCCCCTTTTGTTTATTTGTATATCAATCTTGTCCTTATCTAGCTTTGTTGCTTCAGATATAGTATTAAGCACATCTTCAAAAGCCTGACAGGCAGTTTTTGCCACTGTAATTCCGCTAAAACTCTCTTTTTTTGTGCTGAAATGGCACACCCCGTGGTAGAACCACTCTTTTTCTTGTTCGCCTTTCATCACTCACCACCTTTAATCTGTTCCATCTCTTCACGTAATTTCATTTCAACAAGGTTATGGATAATTGCTATCTTGCTAACCTTTTTAGCCTTGCTTCCAAACTCTTGCTTTTGACGATCGTTATACAAATCAACCAGACTTTTTAGCATTTCGTCTGTTTTGGTATAGATGAGCTGGTTGGCGTGGGTTTTCTTTTCTTCAAACTGCATGGCTACTCCTTAATTTTTCTAAATCATAATCCACAATAAATTTAAAATCTACATATTTTTTATGTTGACACCAAATCATTAATAATCAATACTAACCCCATCGAAACGGCAATGTGCCAATAATAGAGATTTAATCATGAACGTATTTTTTACTAACGAGTGCCCAATTCAAGCGGCTAACGAGCATTGTTATGTTCATCAAGTGAAAATGATTGTTGAATACGCTCAGCTTCTTTCTACCGCTCATCATGTTGTTGATGGTGATAATGCTATCGACGGCATTTACAAGCAGACGCACACAAACCACCCTAGCGCGGTATGGGTTCGCAAATCCGCAGATCACTATGAGTGGTTATGGGAATGTGCAACGCAACTATGTGAGCTATACAAACAGCGCACTGGAAAAACTCACGCCACTCAAGATAAGCTGTGGCTATTGCAATCCGCACCTGCTGGACTTGATTACAACGGCTTTACCAAGCCACCTGTTGCAGCACCTGACGAATTCAAAGCAATTGTCGTGTTCGGCGATGTATGTAAGGCATACCAAAAGTACCTTGTTAGTAAATTTGCAGAATGGCAGTCACGCGAAAAGCCAATGAAAGTTGAGTTTGATAATGTTCCTGCGTGGTGTGTTTAATGCCCCGCAACCTAGAAAACCTACTGCTACTAGCTGGCTTTAGTTTGGTAGCAGTTATTTGGATTGATATTTATTTGGAGATAGTTGGATGAGTGAAATTTACGATATTGCTAAAAAGTTACACAGAGCTGATACGCTTGGTCATGAGTCTTGGGACTTGTTAGAGGAAGGGCGAAAACATGCCTATCAAAGAATGGCGCTAGCTGTTTCTGGAAATTGCGTCATGTCAGAAAACCAGAAGTTGCGCGAGATGCTTTCTGTAATGACTGGATTCTATGGCTCATCGCTAAAATATGAAGGAATTGAACCTACATCGTGTAACAATTATGTTCAGGCAAAGCAACTACTAGAGCAAACCAAATGAAACTAAAGCTAATCCGACGCGCCTACACCGGGCGTGTTTATGAACTAAGGGGTGTGAGATGCGCAAAGCAACGCTAACTGAGCAATTAAATAGAGTTCGAAAGTATATAAATCTCTATAAGCGAGAGGCCATCACCGAACTACTAGAGCAACACAAGAAAGACCGAGCAAAGGTTGTCTCTAAGTGTGATTTGATTAATATGAGTACTGTTGAGAAGTATTTAAGGAGTTTGGATTGATTTTTGAATTTATCGAGCAGAAGATGAAAACCAAGCCCCGAACTAACGGGGCTTTTTGTTTAGAACTTCTTGCTCTCTGTATGCACATCCACTTAGCCAGCAGGAGTTATCCTAACTGCAAACACAATCAAGTCAGTTAGAATTAAGTCACCAGCCGTGTTGGATGACAACTGAAGTGAAAGCTTTTCATTCGCTTCAATGGCGCCAAACACAACTGTCTGAAACCCTATCGCTGGCGAGCTTCCGCCAAAAGAGACGCCGACCGGATAGAACTTTATTCCGCCAGTGAACTCTTGACCTTGATCACTAGAAATCTTAACGCCTATGTATGTATTAAGAAACGCAGGATCGTCAGCAATAATAGTTCCGCTAAAGTCGATTCGATAATCATGCGTTACCGTGTCAGCGTGCTCAATTGTGGCTAGCCCTGTAGCGCCAGAGGTAAAGTCATTATCATACCCAGAAACTGGTGCTGCTAAGTCAGTTGTCAGTGTTGCCGTTACAAATGAGTCAGGGTCTGATGTTACAGTCGTAACTTCCGTGTCGTTGTTTGATACAAGGATGTTTGATGGGGCGCCAGTGAACTCGCCACCACCGATTCCGCCTGGTTTTCCAAATGGCATAAATCCCCCTCACGCTGCTGGCGTTACAGTAATTAATTGCTCACCTTTCGATGAGACAGCCCAAATTGCGATCGCAGAGTGATAACCCTCACTTTCACCCGGCTTGAGTGAAATACTCACTGGTGAGTCTTTAAAGCGAGAAATGTTATTTGGATCGAATGTTGGTTTTGCTGCGGATTCGACAAAAATCACTGTGTTGCCAGTGTCGCCCGTACCGCCTTGATGATAAATAGAACCGTCTGTACCTGCGCCTGTTAACTCGATAAAGTCATTGTCAGGAACGGCAAATTGAACTGCTGCAGCCATAAAAAAGCCCCCAATAAAACAAAATTATAGTGGGGGCGTATTTTGCAAGTGGGGCTAGGTGGGGAAGGTGGCGCATCCATGGCTACGCTACCAGTTGCTACACCCCCACAGATGTAACTTTGTTATTATAACTCAGTTTATTGCTTGAGAGTACCCAAAAAAGTTTTGCCGAATTGTGAGTGCTTTGCGGCTTCAGAAAGTTTCCTTTTCTTTTCGGGATCTAGTATAGTGACGTTTTGGTAATCTAAGATTCCGTTTTTGATAAATCCGCGTACGTCTTTTCTAGTGTTTCGAGCTTGCTATTGCCGCCGGGTTTCTTGCCAGTTGATGGAGTCTATTGTGAAAAGTGGGCCCGACATAGTCAGGCCAGAGCTAATTCCCACTCCTACCCATTCGCAACTGACTGGTATAACGATCTTGTTCTGGTTTAACGCCGCCATGACCATACACATTAACATCAACACTGCCCTGCATATTGCCCCAATACATAGCCTGTTGCTGATATGGTGACATAACCGCTTCTGTGCTGATATTGCGACTTATGTTAATGTCAGTGTCTTCTTCGTCGGCAAATCCGAACCTCTCAGCTAGCTTTGTTACAGCCTCACCAAACCCACCGGTTAAGCTATCCTTGATGAACTTTATTGTGGTGAGTACTAGATTTAAAGGAGCCATAACAGCTTTAAGTACTGGATTCATGCTATCAAATGATGCAATCACATCATCGATGTAATAAACCAAAGCCGCAAGACCAGCGGTAAGCGCCGCAATACCCATAACGATAAGCGTCACCGGACTAGCTGCCATTACCAAATTCACCGCAGTCATAACTCCTATAAAGATTTTCAGCGCAGCCATAAGGGCTAAAACACCAGCTGTAATTTTGGCCACGGTAACTGTCCATTCCTTAGCTTTCTCAAAACTCTCATGCGCTTGCATCATCCAACCAAGTAGGCGATCGAACACTGTTGACACATCGCCAACCGATGCGGCCATTTCTTCAAAGAACCGATCGATTGATTGCCCGATGATTTCCTTATTGGCGATTAAGAAGTCGTTCATCTTGGCAATGAGTGGCGCAAGGTGCTGACCAGCTAGACCACTAATCTCTTGCCCCATAGACTTAAACAGCTTCATGGACTTGGTTTGCTCACGCGCCATATTGCGAGCACCTTGACGTGATCGCTCCGTACGGAATGACAGCATTTCATAGTTGCCAATCACATCTTCTATGGACTTGCCTTGCTGCCTTAAAATACCAATGACCTTGTTAGCCTCTCCGCCCATGAGTATATCAGCAGCCGCTTGCGCCTTGGTTGCATCTTCCATTTTTAGCGCGGCATTGGTAATGGCCTTGAATTGATCTTCCGGTGCGAGTTTTTTGATGTCGGTAAAGCGAAGACCCAATATAGCCAATGACTCACTTACAGCGGTAATTTCCTCCAAGCCAGCAGATTCGCCCAGCTTGTTGTTCATTTCCTCGTATAAGTCAATCACGTTTTCGGCGTTGAGACCTGACCCTGCGAGTGCGTTAGATACCGCCTCGACAGTTTGGACGTTGGCGTTAACCGCCTGGGTGAGTTTTTCTAATTCTTGCTGTTGTTGGTTTATAGCACCAATACCAACTAGAGCGGCGGCAGCGGTTGCAGCTCCCCATTTGGTTGCCGTGGTTATGCCACTAAACATGGTTGAGCTAATGCCATCAAAAGCACTGTCAACTTTTCGAAGGTTATTTTCTGCAGATACCGTAAATTTAGAAACAGCGCCCTGCATCTTTTTGATGGGCGCTGTCATTTTATCGATACTCTTGAAAACTGTGCTTACACTGTACTTGCTCATTTATCTTTAATCCTCTGGCGCTGCATTTCTATTAATTCAGAAATTAGCATTCCATAGTAAAAATGTATTTCCCAATCTTCTATCTCTGACGGTCTAGGGCAGTTGGCGAAATCACGAGCAATCTGTGCGTACATTGTTTTGAGTATTATGATTTTCGTGTTTTGTTCAACGTACTCGCCATGAATAAGTTTGACGGGGAGTTTTTTAAGCTCCCCACCATTCACGACATAAAGAGTCGTTAAACCGCCATAAAAAGGCCGCTTAGTCGAGATAACAGCATGAAGTCTTGTGATTTCATACGGTTAACTTCTGCGAACGTTAACTTAACCATTGAGGCGATCATGTGACCTGTCTTAGCCATTTCGTTACCTTTCTTGGCTTTGTCTGCCGCGAACATATCTGCCGCACTCATGCCGGACACGGCCACTTCTTTGGTGTCACCAATTGGTTCGCGAAGTGTTAGCACGTACTTGTTGCCATCAATAATAGCGCGACCCTGCGATACTGGCTTGGCAACCGCTTCCAGAATATCGTTAAACTCTTGCGCATCTTCTTCAAGCATTAGAGTTGTATCGGTTTCTAGATCGTGATCTTGCAGAAATCCGATCACTTCAAGTTTTGCTTGGTCTAGTGTGATTTTTGTCATGTGATTCTCATCCTATTAAAGCTGCCCCACCGGAATGGCCACGGGCTAGGATGGAGAGCCGAGGCAGCAGTTTTATTATAAAGCATTTGCATTGTGGTTGGAAATGGCTTATATATTATGTGTGTTTAATTAATAGGATGGAAAAAATGGAAAGCGTAAATAGCCCAGAACAAATAACCGAAGCCCACATCACAATCTGCAACATGCGCAACATTGACCCAGAAGCGAAGATTAAGCTGTCACCAAAACTAGAAGTGCGCGAGAAAATCGAATCACTGCTAGAGCAACGTGCGATCGACAATGGTGACTACTGCTTGCATGGCGTAAACTTTTCACAAGGCCTGTAATCACTAATAATGATTGCAGGTTTTTTAATACAAGTAAGGAAATGATAATGAAAAAAATGACACAAGAAGAGTTCGACGCAATAGAAAGAAATGCTGAAGGAATTAAAGAAATTCCACCATTCACAGATATGTCAGATATTAAGAGCTTCGGGGAGTGCTGTAGCTTCGGGGATTATTGTAGATTCGGGGAGTGCTGTATCTTCGG
>MDTG01138710.1_pt1 | contig 16247 bp, 16 predicted proteins | sample 811421 | NCBI WGS metagenome assembly MDTG01 (sample SAMN05326645, study PRJNA326480) | marine metagenome | isolation source: seawater | place: Pacific Ocean: South East | collected 2011 | reverse complement strand
TGTTTCAGATGATTGCCAATCTACTTGATAATGCAATTAAGTACAGTCCCGAACATAGTGCGATAGCGCTTCACGGTGAAACAATCGGAAAAAAAATCTCTTTATCTGTAGCGGATAAGGGGCCGGGTGTCACAGACTCTGATCACGATAAGATGGTAGAGAAGTTTACGCGTCTGGACCCCAGCAGAAGCTATCCAGGTAGCGGATTGGGGTTAAGCTTGGTTAAGGTTGTCGTTGAATTCCATAAAGGCAACCTAACATTTATTGATAATAATCCCGGTCTGAAAGTGTTGGTAGAATTTCCGGTTATTTAAAAAGATTACGGTGAAAATTAATGTTTATAGGATATGCAACGGACTCAATAAAATTTTTAGAAGAACTAAGACTGAACAATAATCGCAATTGGTTTAAAGATAATCAAAATAGGTATGAAGAATCTGTCCGAGGACCATCTCTTGAATTAATAAGCGACTTTAAGAAGGAACTTGATAAAATTTCTTCAAATTTTGTTGCTGTTCCTAAAAAAGTAGGTGGTTCGTTAATGAGAATTCAAAGGGATGTGAGATTTTCAAAAAACAAATCTCCTTATAAACATAATATTGGAATCCATTTTAGACATAAACTAGGAAAAAGCATTCACGCTCCAGGGTTTTATTTACACATTGCGCCGGGCAATTATCATTTAGGTGCTGGAATTTGGCGTCCTGATTCAGGTACGCTTAAAAGGATAAGATCATTCATAGCTGACAATCCAAATTCGTGGCAAGAGGTCGTAGAAAAATTTAAGGGTAATAGTACCGCGGGTCAATGGCATCTGGTTGGCGATAGTTTAAAAAGATCGCCATTAGGATTTGATAAAAACCATCCAGCTATTGAGGATCTGAAAAGAATCGACTTTCTTTTACAAAAAAAAATCGAAAAGAGGCAGATTATGGAGCGAGATTTTCTTACTTTCCTCGGTAAAGTTTACGCTGAGACTGTAGAATTTGTTGAATACTTATGCTTAGCAATTAATATAGATTTCTAACAATCTAGCTCTTGGCCTAATACTCTTATATCTATCTTTGAAACACTTACTGCACCCTGATCAAGTGCGAATACATCTGAGTTTTTATTTTCTTCTGTTCTTGTCTCGGCAAGTGCGAACTTAAAACCGTTATCGTGAGGTTTGAAACAATTATTATAATATGTGCTACTTAATACAGTCCTCTTGATCTCGATATCTTCAGCGGCATTTGAAGAATACTTTTTTGGGAAATTAACATTCCAAGTTATCGGATTACTAGTATCCTTATCTTTCAAATAGTCCCAAACTTTACCTACAGATAATTTAAGTCTGGATAGCAATGCATTTTGCGTATTTTCGCTAAATTTTCTGTTCGCATCCCAATGTTTAAAATCTTCGGGAAAGAACTCTTGTGAGAGAGCAATTGCTGGTACGCCGCTTATATTAGCTTCGATACAAGCACCTATGGTTCCTGATGCTAAAGAGAAACCAACACCTATGTTTTTCCCTATATTTATACCTGAAATCACGAAGTCGGGTTTCTTTTTTGCTATGTTGTGTAGCCCGATATTTGTGCAGTCAGCGGGAGTTCCATTAACGGCCCAACAACTAGTGTCTCCGATAAGAATTTCCTTTTTTTCAATGAGTCCACGGCGCGTCATTGATTTACCTTTCCAGCTTTGTTCTTCTGCAGGTGCTACCACTAGTAAATCATTCTCAAATTTTAATGCCGTGATAAGAATAGCTAGTAAAGGAGAATCTACACTATCGTCATTGGTGATTAAAATAAAAGGTTTTCGTTTTCTAAGTTCTCTTTTCATATTTGATTTTGATTGGTTTTTCTCAAGATGATTTAGAGTATCATTTTTATGTTAATCCATCTACTTAACTGTTTTTATTTTCTTGCATCTTGCTATACTAAATGTATAGTGTTGTTAATTAAAATTTTTTGAAAAAGTAAAACAACAAAGTCATTTTTTGCGTAATTTTAGGTTCCTTTTATGAAGCTAGGCCTTATTCAGTGCGATCATGTTCCAACTTTATTGCAGTCTTCCTTTAAAGATTATCCAGTGATGTTTGAAAAAGCATTTAATCAATGCGACCCGGACTTGGATTGGACTGTAATTGATATTTGTAAAGGCAATTATGATATAGATGTGCACGACTTTGATGGATTTATTATTAGTGGGAGTCGTTCTTCAGTAAACGATCCTAAACTGTGGATCGAGCAACTTTTAAACTTAGTTAAAGAAATTATTCAAAGAGAAGTCCCTCTTGTTGGATTATGTTTTGGTCATCAGGCTATCGCTAAATCTTTAGGTGGTCAGGTTTGCAAATCTAAAACAGGATGGAATATTGGCTGTGTTCCAGTAGAATTGACAGCTTCTGGAAAAAGTATATTAAACGCTAAGCAGCATTCCTATCTTTATGCTTTTCATCAGGATAATGTAGAGGTCTTGCCGGAAAATGCTCGCTTGATTGGCTCGACGGAGATGTGTAAAAATTTTATTGTTGAGTTTAAGAAGGGCGTAATCGGTTTTCAGGGGCATCCAGAATTTGATGCGGCTTATATGCAAGGTTTGCTAGACATAAACATTGCGAACTTGGATGATAGTATATTAAATTGTGTCGCAGCGACTTTAAGTAAAGCGTCTCACAGTGGTGCTGTCCGACGCTTCATAATTCAATATATCAAAAACAATCAGTCAGTTACTAATTAAATTCCGGCATAATTTCAGAAGCAACTTGTTCGACAACCTCGCGAGTTGGTCTGATCGGTTGAATTGCAACCTGATCGACTCCAGCTTCTTTCATTTTATGGATCATTTTGATAACTTCATTTTTCGTGCCCGTTAAGGTTGTGGCTTGAATGATCTCCTTGCTCATTATAGCTTCATGCTCGTCTTTCAGTTGTTGAAGGTAACCTGAATAAAGTTTTAAATGCCTTGTCTCGATTGGCTCGTTTGGCTCCTTGTAAACCCCAGTAAATTTAACTATTTCATTTCGAAATTCTTCAGGTAGTAACGAGGGATCATGATGGCAAGATAATGCAAATATATTACTACTCGATGCAACCATTGGTCCTACAGCTTCTTTAACTGGTCTTGAAGCAATCTCCTCGTCTGTCTTGGTAAGATAAAAGGCTGTCATTGAAACAACATAAACATCATCAGGATTTCTACCTGCTTCTTTTGCTCCTTTTCTAACATTATCGACCATCCACCCAATTATCGCTGGGTCCACCGCTCCAAATAAAATCACCCCATCTGCAATTCTTCCAGCCATCTGAGCAACCTTGGGTCCGCTGGCAGCGATATATACGGGGATTTTATCGTCAATATTGATATAATCAGTGTCTGGATTAAGAAACTTAATTTTTCTGTGTCTCTTTCCTTCTTGATAGTCGACTATTTCATCCCGTTGAAATAGGCCTTTGCAAACTTTGATATGCTCTTCTAGCTCCGCAACTTTGGCTGCCGGCATGCCCATTGTTCTTCTGGTTGTGTTGCCAGTGCCAATTCCAAGAATTGCTCTTCCGGGGGCAATAGAGTTAATCGTTGCCATTCCGCACGCGGTCAAAGGTGCTATCCTAGACTTTGGATTGGTTACCCCTGGGCCTAATTTAATTTTACTAGTTTCATGGGCGCAAAGAGCAAGAGATGCATACACCTCGCTTCCTAACATTTGCGAGTCGTAAAGCCAACCGTGTGAAAAGCCATGGTCTTCCGCATATTTTACGTCACCGTGAACTTTAATGTCACCCATAAAAACAAATCCAAACTCCATATTATCCTCCTATAATTACTCCTAATTTGTTTTAAAATTTAAAAACAGAGAATTTATCCAGTCACCTATTTGTTTGCATTGAGGTAACGTTACCTGATGCTCCATTTCGAACTCAGTATACTCTACTTTATAACCATTTTCTTCAAAATAATGCTTAGCCTCTTTTCCTAAGGATGCGGGGACGACTTCATCATACGCCCCGTGACAAATAAATATTTCAGTTTCCTGATTAGCTGGATGGTGATTTAATTTAAAGTCCTTTGGAATATAAGTTGATAGGCCAAGTATGCCAGCAAGTTTGTTACTGTATGAGACTCCGGCGCCATAAGCAATAACTCCGCCTTGCGAGAACCCCGCTAACAAAATATTTTCTGTTGCGATTTTTACTTTTATTTGATCAATTAAACTGCCTATGGCTTCAATAGATTTTTCTATTCCTTTGGTGTCGGTCTTGCGATTAATATTTAGTTCGAAAATATCATACCATGCTGGCATGATCATCGAGTTATTGATAGTAACATTAATTTTTGGGGCATTTGGAAATACAAACCAGGGACGTATTTCCGAGTTTATTTCCAAGTGTGGAATGACGGGCTCAAAATCGTGTCCATTCGCCCCTAATCCGTGTAGCCAAATGATGCAAACATTTGGCTCTTTCTCTGGTTTTACCTGAACACAGTCGTTAAGTTGCATCTATTCTCCCGCTTTTTTTCAGTCTATAATATATAAAAACATAGGATCTGTCATCGCCACACGAGATCTATACCTGATATAGTCTTATCCAAATGATTATGAAAAAATTTGATTTGTTCGGGGATACCTTATTTGTAATTCAATTGTTTGCTGCAATTTGCTTTTGTGGCGCTCAAATCTACGTTTTTACAAATAACATAAAAGGCGCCAGCATCACATGGATCCTCTTTTGGCTCGGGTTTGTTTTTATTAACTTAGTCCTTTCTATACAAGCATTTTTAGATATGAAAGACAGAATAATAAAGCAGACTGTTATAAATTACGCGGCTTGGACATTATCTATAACGGCCACTCTCAGTGTTTTGCTTTGGCAGGGAGCCAAATGGAGTCAAGTTGACTCTTTTACTTCGTTTATAGTTGCTGTTGGGTTTATAGGTTTAATAATCTTTAAGATTAAAAAAAATTTAAACATCTATAATCCACGCCTCAAAGCCGGAACCGCCATTTTATTAAAAGCGGTGCCGCAGTTAATGTTAGCCTACAATATTATCCTATTTGGAGGCGGCGGAATTGCCACTTACACTATAATAATAGGCCATATAATGATAAATCTAAGAATTCTGCAAGTATCTTTATCAGCAAAGATAGTTGGTTGGGATGAGAATAGAAAAAGTATAGTTTTCGGTGAATTGGGTAACGAATTGAGCTGGATAGTAGCCACTATAGCTTGGATATTTTTTCGATGATTGAATTTACTTATTTTGGAGAATTGACATGATTAAATCACTTTTAATAGCAAATCGAGGAGAAATAGCTGTAAGAATTATTAAAACATGTAAAAAAATGGGAATCAGGACGGTTCAAGTTTTTAGTGATGCCGATAAAGATTCTTTGGCGACAAAGCTTGCTGATGAAGCTGTAAATATAGGACCGCCTCCTGCGGCACAATCGTATCTTTGTGGTGATATCATTATTGAGAAAGCATTAGAAAGTAGCGTGGATGCTATCCATCCCGGTTACGGGTTCCTTTCTGAAAATGCTTTGTTTTCCGCAAATGTGGCGGAAAAAGGATTAATATTTATAGGCCCATCCTCTGAAGTAATAAAGAGTTTGGGAGACAAAATAGCTGCTCGTAGGATTGCCGAAACGGCGGGCATAGAAGCTGTACCGGGTTGTGAGATTAATGATTTAGATTCGGTAGAGTTGAATGAAATAGCGTCAAAGATCGGGTTCCCTTTGATGATTAAGGCTGCGGCTGGAGGCGGTGGCAGGGGTATTAGAGTAGTTGACTCCATTTCAGATCTAGAATCGTCTTTAGCGACGGCCTCAGCTGAAGCTCAGGCGTCTTTCGGAGACGGTACTATTTATCTTGAAAGATACATAAAAAACGCTCGGCATATTGAGGTTCAATTTTTAGGAGATGGACAAACGTTTTTGCATCTTTTTGAAAGAGAGTGTTCTATACAACGGAGAAGACAAAAAATTTGGGAGGAGGCACCAGCCTCTTGTCTTACGAGCATGGAGAGGAAACAAGTTTGTGAGATGGCGGTTAAATTAGCTTCTCATGTAAATTATATAGGAGTGGGGACGGTTGAGTTTCTATACGATATTGACCGAAAAGTGTTTTACTTTATTGAGGTTAACACCAGAATTCAAGTTGAACATCCTACGACCGAGTTTATAACCGGTCTTGATATTGTTGAGTTGATGATTAAAGTGGCGGCAGGGACTAAGCTGGATTTGAAACAGAACGCGATTAAATATGATGGGCATGCAATCGAATGTAGGATTAATGCGGAAGATCCCGATAACGGTTTTTTCCCATCGCCAGGTATCGTTGAAAAAATATCCCTTTCTGAATCAGAAAATATTCGCTTTGATACTTTTCTAACCAATGGAGCCGAAGTACCGGCTTTTTATGATTCAATGATAGGAAAACTTATTGCTTTTGGAGAAAATAGGGAGGCATCTTTGAAGAATCTTTCAAAAGCCCTCGATAATTTACATATAAGCGGTATCTCAACCACAATACCATTACACAAGAAATTAGCTAAGAACGTTGATGTTATTAATAATGATGTTAATATCAATTTTTTGGAAAAGAAATTTTTAGATGATTAATTAATTTGGAATATGCGTATGGAGACACGATTTTCTTTTGGTGGCGATGAACACTTATTGTGCGAATGTTCTGAGGAAATGTCTTTCGAGGCATTCTTTAAAGCAATTAATTCAGTAGAACTAATTAGGGAATCAAATACAAAGGGTATTCTCGAAGTCTGTGGTGGTAATGCCGCATATCTTGTTAAATTTGATCCTGATCTAATTCACCCCAATCAGTTGCTAGAAATAGTTAAGGAGCTCGAAATTAAAGCTCTAAGTAGCGCGCCAGCGATTCGAACTAGAATAATTGAGGTGCCCGTTTACTATGATGATCCATGGACTAAGGAAACAATGCATGTGTTCCGAGATCGACATCAAGAGCCTTCTATGACCGATTTAGAATATGCCGCAAAACTAAATGGACTCGCTACTGTAGAAGATTTCATAAGCGCACACCACGGCTCACCATGGTTCGTTTCTCAAGTGGGCTTTGTTTGCGGCGTTCCTTGGTTATATCAGCTAGTATCAAGAGAAAATCAGATAGAAGTACCTAAATATGTCAGACCGAGAACTGATACGCCTAGGCATACAATTGGACACGGAGGTTGTTTCGCGGCGATATACGCTGTTCGAGGTGCTGGCGGTTATCAAATGTTTGGAATAACACCAATGCCTATTTTTGAACCAGACAACAAATTTACTTATTTTGATGGAGAAATGGTTTTTTCTAAACCGGGCGATATTTTTAAATTTAAACCCATTGAAAAAGATGAATTTAAACAAATTGAGTTAGCAGTGGAGAAGGACGATTTTGAACCATTAATCAAACAAGTTGAATTTAACTTGGATGATTTTCTAAAAGACATAGATGGATATAACAGGAACTTAATAAAGGAATTGTATGCAAATTGAAGTTTTGGAAAGCGGGTTAGCTGTTTCTATCCAAGATTTGGGTAGAATAGGATTCTATAGATATGGGATACCTATGGGGGGAGCAATGGACAGAGAATCTCTTAAAATTGCCAACTTGCTTGTTGGGAACGAAGAGACCGCAGCATGCTTTGAAGCTCCGTTTCTTGGTCCCAAACTACGATTTAAAGATCATAGACGAATTGCGGTTACCGGTGGTGAGGTTTCGATAAAGGTCGATGACACGGAATTCAGGTCTTGGGAGTCAATAACCGTGGAGGCTGGGAGTGTAGTTGAGTTTGGCTTTATTGAAAGTGGAGCAAGACTTTACATCAGTGTATCTGGGGGTCTAAACGTTCCCGTTGTTTTAAACAGTAGATCTACATATACAATAGGGGCCCTCGGAGGGTTCAAAGGTCGAATGTTACAAGCTGGTGATTTGGTTCCATTAACCGAGGCTCCAATTCCAGTAAAAGAAAAAAACAGACGACTTCCTAGCGATTTTGTAAGAAATATCGATGATAAAACTGATATTAGAGTGCTCCCCGGTTTATATTGGCATAGGCTCACTCAGGAGTCTGGAGAGTCTTTCTTTAATGATACATGGACAGTTGCAACTGAGGCCGATAGGATGGGGTACCGATTTGGCGGGGGAAATAAAATTGATTTTGTTGAGCGAAAGCAGCCATTTGGGGCAGGTTCTGATCCGTGGAACATAGTGGATAGCGCCTATCCGTATGGATCAATCCAAATTCCAGGTGGAACTGAACCAATTGTTTTGCATCGAGACGCAGTATCAGGAGGAGGCTACTTTCAGGTCGGAGCTGTTATTTCTTCTGACATGGATATTATCGGTCAACTTCAGCCGAACAAGGAAGTTAATTTTGTTAAGGTAACTATGGAAGAAGCCCTAGAGGCTCGCAAAAATAAAAACGCTAGAATGGATAAGATTAGACAGTCCTTGCTTTAAAATCTAGTCATAAAAACAGGTACTCTTATTTCGTTGGGATGCCAACCACCATGTACACCTTTTAGTTCTGGGGTGGGCTCATTTTCCAGAGGGTCAAATATTGAATAATTGTTATTCATACAAAGGACAAAATCTCCCAGTCTGTTGACAAAATCCGGGTGTGGGCTACCGTTACCAAACCACCCTTCCTTAACCATTAGCTGAGATTGTTTGACGGTAATTTTGTCTGAAAAAAAAGTTTTTATATAATCCAAAAAATTATTTTTTTCGTTCGGTTTGACATAAGCAAATGCAGTTCGCGGTTCACCACATAATGGTAAAGCTAACATCCGCTGAAATTCTGGATGTTGTTCGGTTGTTATTGTATTATTTTTTGAGTTTGTTACAAAGCCATGGTCGGCAGTTACGATGATTGTAGAATCATTGAGTTCAGCTATTTGGAAAAGGTTTCGAATTATATTGCCGAGCACCTCAGCTTCTACAGCTACCGGCTTGCTGTCTTGGCCATATTTGTGTGACAGTGAATCAATAGAAGGAATATAGGCATAGGCAAATCGCCTGTCAGTCTCTCCCTTAATAAATGACTCTAATTTGAGAGAAAATTCTCTGTAGTTTCGATAGCCTTGCCGAATAGCGAGATCGCCTAGGTGTCTTGAATAGATCGTCTCACTCAAATAGTTAGGTTGCAAAGAAAGCATTTTTTTTGAAAGTTTCTTCGCTTTGTTAGAGGCTTTGATATAGTGATCAGGAATTATTTTTCCGATTTTACTATTAGCAGTACTGAACCTTTGTTTGTAGGGAAGAATATTTATAATACTTGAAATATCTTTAAAGTATGTGTGCCACCCGGGTATTCCGTGTTCTAACGGAGTTAAACCCGTTAGCAGTGACGTAATGGATGACGCTGTTGTGGATGGATACACTGAGTGGATACATCCGAGGTACCAATCATCAAGCCTGAGCACTTCCTTATATAATCTATAGAACGAGTCCCCAGCTCCATCAATGATGATCAGTACGATTCTATCTTTTAATAGGTCTCCTTGTGTCTTTAATATCTTAAGTTCCGATGTGTTCGTTAAGTTATCTGATAGTTCAAATTTTTGATAGATAGAATGAATCAGGTTTACAATTGTGTTTCCATTATAATCAGGCTTCAATTGATCCATTCTATTCAAGAGCTACACGATAGACTAGAACAGCCTGGTTTATTGAGGGCCCAGTCAGGACGTTTATTTCTAAATCGTTCGTACGGAGATCCTTGATCGGTATAAGGTTTTTGCATTATTTGCATTAACTCATGTATCAGAGAAAAATCATCTCTTTGAGCTTTTTCTATTGCCTGTTGAAGAATATAGTTTCGGGGAACATATATTGGGTTTATTGAATTCATTAGTTTGATTCTTTCTTCTGGCTCGTCTGCTACTGATCTAATTTGATAAATATAATTACTAAGCCACTCATTAACTTCGTGTTCAAAATCATCGTGTTGTTTTTGATAAGAAGAGGAGGCAATTATTTTCAAGTTGTTACTTTTTGTGCATTCATTGAGTTCAAAGTCTATTGATGACAATTGCCTAAAAAAAATTGTCCAATCTAAACCAAATTTTTTAAAAATCTGAATTAGGTTGCTTATTAAAATATCGTGTCTATTTCCTAAATATTGTTTAAACCCTAATTTTTTAACAAATGTTTTTTGCCATTTTCCTATATATCGGTTTTTATAATCATCCAAACATTGGATTAATGATTTTTCATCAATATCTAATTGACGGAGAGCGTTGGCTAATTGATATAGGTTCCAAAAAGCGACCTCAGGTTGTTTGCCGTAGCAATACCGTTTGCCCGGGATATCGGTTGTGTTTGGAGTCCATAACTCGTCATAGTTTTCAAGCCATCCAAAAGGACCATAATCGATTGTCAAACCCATTATAGACATATTATCAGTATTCATGACTCCATGAACGAACCCTAGCTGCATCCATTGAACCATTAGGTCAGCAGTTTTTAGACATATCGATTGGAATAATAAGATTGATTGCTCATTGATCTCTTTCTGTGAGGCGGTTTCACTAACATCGCTTAATTCAGGATTCTCATTTATGCAATAAATAAGAAGTTTTCTTAACGTTTCGAGATCCCCTCTCGCAGCTAAAAGTTCAAAATTACCAAATCTTATAAAAGACTTTGATAATCGGGCTACAATTGCACCTTTTTCGAACTGAGGATTGCCGTCATAAAACATGTCTCTCAGAACCTCTTCGCCTGTTGTTACAATTGACAGCGCTCGTGTAGTCGGTATACCTAAGTAATGCATCCATTCACTGCATAAGAACTCCCTGATGGACGAACGGAGAACAGCAAGTCCGTCGGCCGTTCTTGAATAGGGTGTTGGCCCGGCTCCTTTCAGTTGTAACGACCATTTTTCCCCTTTTTGGCTTATTATTTCGCCAAAATTGATTGCCCGTCCGTCCCCTAGTTGGCCTGCCCAATTCCCAAACTGGTGTCCTCCATAACACATCGCATACGGTTTTGTCCCTGCGGGGATATAGTTACCGGCCATAATTTGAACAAAAGCTGGGTTGGTGCATGATTCCGGTTCAATATCAATCAATCTGGCACAATCTTCCGAAAAAGCAACTAGATTTGGATCCATCGCTGACTTAGGGATAGCGTATGAATAACATGAGTTAGAAACCTGACGCGGATAATTATCGAACTCTGTATCTCCGGGGAGTTTTTCAACAAAATTAGACTGGAACTTGATCATTTTATTTCCCTTAATTTTTACCTAGGTTAACTCTTTAGCTTTTCAAAGGGTAAGATTGCTTGCTCAAATGTTTTAATAATAATAATTCCATCGTATCATAAGATTTCCTCATATTTATACAGGTAAAGCTATGGCTCAGTATGTTTTTCAACTACAAAAGGTTGGTAAGATTGTTTCACCGAAAAAACAAATATTAAGTGATATATCGTTGAGTTTTTTCCCGGGCGCTAAGATAGGGGTTTTAGGACTGAATGGTGCCGGTAAATCTACGTTATTAAAAATTATGGCCGGATTGGATAAAGAAATAGAGGGCAATGCCATTCCTTTGAAAAATTTAAAGATCGGATATCTTCCTCAGGAACCCCAACTTGATGATAATCTGGATATAAAAGGTAATCTTAAAAAAGGTCTTGATGAGTCTTTCGAATTACTTGAAAAGTTTAATGAGTTGAGTGCTCGTTTCGGAGAACCTATGTCGGATGAAGAAATGGAGTCACTTCTGGAAAAGCAGGGAGAGCTACAAAACGAGCTTGATGCGAGGAACGTGTGGGATCTGGACCGAAAAATGGAGATAGCTTCCGAAGCTTTAAATCTCCCTAGTTTAGAAAGCTCTGTCACGAATCTATCTGGTGGAGAAAAACGCAGAGTTGCTCTATGCCAATTGCTTATCTCAGAACCAGATATGCTGTTACTCGATGAGCCAACGAATCACTTGGACACTGAGTCCGTTTATTGGTTGGAAAAATATTTAGATAATTATAAAGGCACGGTTGTGGCTATAACCCATGACCGCTACTTTCTCGATAATATTGCGGGTTGGATTCTGGAACTTGATAGAGGCTCTGGTTTTCCTTGGGAAGGAAATTATTCTTCTTGGCTTGAGCAAAAAGAGCAGAGATTAGCGAGAGAGCAAAAAAGTGAAGCTGCTTACAGGAAAAATCTCACTGCAGAACTTGAGTGGGTAAGACAAAATCCAAAAGGTAGGCGCTCAAAAAACAAGGCAAGGATCCAGAAAATCGAAGAGATGCAAACAAAGGAGTTTCAAAAAAGAAACGAGACCAATGAGATTTTCATCCCTCCAGGGCCCAGGTTAGGTAAGCGAGTCCTTACGGTAAATAATTTGGAAAAAAATTTTAATGAGAAGAAACTCTTTGGAAACTTATGTTTTGATGTACCAGCAGGTGCGATAGTTGGAGTTATCGGACCTAATGGTGCCGGCAAAACGACTCTATGTAACATATTAACCGGCTCAATTACGCCAGACGAGGGAAACATAGAGGTGGGTGAAACGGTGAAATTTGGCTTTGTAAGCCAAGGTAGAGAAGGGTTGGACGATAAGAAAACGGTTTGGGAGGAACTCTCTGGAGGGCAAGATATTCTAACGATAGGGGAGTTTGAAATAAATTCGAGAGCTTATTGCGGAAGATTTAATTTTAGGGGAAACGATCAGCAAAAATTCGTTGACCAGCTCTCTGGCGGGGAACGCAATAGATTGCACTTGGCTAAGACTTTATTAGAGGGATCAAATTTCATTTTTCTTGATGAGCCAACCAATGATTTGGATGTTGAGACTTTAAGAGCTCTGGAAGAAGCGATCCTAAATTTTCCCGGATGCATGTTTATAGTTTCACACGATCGTTGGTTCTTAGATAGGGTGGCGACTCATATTTTAGCTTTTGAAGGAGAGGGTAATGTTAAATGGTTCGTGGGAAACTATTCTGAATACCACGAAGGCTTGAGGAATGAAGGGGATGAGTCGGCTGAGCCAACTAAATTTAAACCATTAACCCGCTAAATTTTGAGTGAAACTAATCCGTCTGCTAATTTTGGTTCAAACCAAGTGGATTTAGGGGGCATAAGTTGATTGCTATCAGATATTTTTAGAAGTTCTTCTATCGCGGTAGTGGGTAACGCAATTCCTATTTTCATTATGCCAGAATCAACTAAATTTACAATTTTCTCTATGCTTTCCGGACCTCCAACAAAGTCAATTCGATCGTCAGTTCTAATGTTCTCAATCCCCAAAATTGGTTTCAAAATAGACTCTTCAACAATGCGAGTATCAAGAGTTTCTCTAATATCGGCGATATTTTGAGGGATCTCTTTAAGTTTAATTTGGTACCAAGTTTTTTCTAGATAAATAAAGTAGCAATATTTTTCATTAAAAAAACTGTCGCCGGTCATTTTATCAATTTTAAAAGTATTTGATAATTGATCTAAGAATTCACTCACTGTAAGCTGGTTTAAATCGCGAACTACTCTATTGTAAGGCAAGATTTTTAACTCTGTTTCATCAAAAGTAACTGCTAGAAAGCAATTGGTTGTAGCTTGTTCTTTTTGGTTTAAAAATATTTTTGAAGCGGCGGCACTTCTATGGTGGCCGTCTGCAATGTACAGATTTTGAATAGAATTTAAATGACGTGTGATTTTTTCAACCTGCTCAATGTTATCAACCGGCCAAAGTTCGTGTTGCCAGTTTTCTAAAACAGCGTTTGTATCGGAATTTTTTTCGGACGTGATATGCTTTAGAATATTTTTAAAAGCTTTATTTTCCTTATGAATCAGCATCACCGGCCCCGTCTGCGCTTGTAGGGTGTCAATATGTTTAATTCTATCTAATTCCTTTTTCTCTCTCGTGAGTTCGTGGCGTTTAATCCTACCCTCAAGATATGCTTTTATTGAGGCTCCAAAAACCAACCCCGTTTGAGCATGATGCTTGGAGCTTATTTTATAAACATAATAAGAATTTTTTTCGTCTGTACGAATCATATTACGTGCAATTAATTGTTCAAAATTATTTGCTGCTCTTTGGTAGACCTCGTCAGAATAAGGATTTATGCGTTCATCAAAATCGACTTCAGACCTTGATACACGAAGAAATGAATCAGGATTTAGTTTCACTATTTCAGCGACTTGCTCTCTGGAGACCACGTCGTAGGGAGGTGCGATTAATTTATTAGCTGAGCTTTTTGTTGGTCTAATACCCCTAAAAGGTTTACCTGTAAATTGATTATCCAAATTGGCTTTCTCCCCAAACAAAAAGTTGAACTAAAATTTTACCTTATTTAGGAAATCTAATACACCTTCATTGAATAATCTTGGAGACTCAAGATTTACAAAATGACCAGCTTCTTCAACAACTAGAAGTTTAGAATTCTTAATTCTTTTATTCATTTGTATCGAAATCTCTGGTGGGCTTATGGTGTCTCTACTTCCGGTGATTATCAAAGTTGGTGCCTCAATAGATGCTAAATCACAAATTTCCTCATACATAACCATGCTTTCAACTGTGTTAAGATAACTCTCTACGTTAAGCGTTAATATTGTTTCTAGAATTTTATTCTCTATAAAGCTATTTGCATTTGGTCCAATCATCTGAGGTATGATTTTTTTTCCAAATTCTCTTAGGGTCAAGCCCTCATCAATTAATAGCCTCTTTCTCTTCTCAAGAAACCCCAAACGCTGGGTTTTTGTGAAACCTTCATCATATCCAAAGAAAGTGTTTACTAGAATTAGAGAATCCACCATGCTTGGGTGTGATTCTGCGAAATCAAGTGCAATTCTGCCTCCCATTGAATGCCCGCAGAGGATAATTTTGTCGAGTTCAAGATGTTGTATAAGCTCGTACAAATCACTCGTAAATTGCCCGAAATTAAATGAATTTTTGATTGGCTTTGATTGACCATATCCCCGCGCATCCCAGCTAATTGTTCTGAATTGTTCGCTGAAGATTTTGAGCTGCGGAATCCAAATTTCTTTGTTGCCGCTTACGCCGTGAAGAAATATTATTGTGGGGCCAACACCTTTCTCCAAATAGCTAAGATTAAGATTTGTACTAAGTATCTTCGTTGTTATCCCAGTTTGTTCCATTTGTATATTATTTATAAATATAAAATTTGTTTACAATTTTCCAACCATTTTTTGTTTTGGCAAGATGAAAAAAATCTAGGTACTGGTTATTAAAATCAAAGGTAACTGTGGCAGCGAGACCATAAATTTGGATGGAAAGTATTTCACCTTTCATATCTGGTCGTTTCTCTCTGGACGTCCATCTTTCAATCACATCTTTAATAGGTGTTGATGTAAGTTTTTCTTTATTTGCTTCCACTAAAAAGCCTTTCATATGTGCTTTATCAAGGTCGAAAGCTTTGTTCAAGAGTGCTTCATCAGAATTCTTGACGCCATTAAAATAATTGTTAATAGTACTTTTAATTTCCTGAGTTTCATCAATTAAAAAGTTTTCTGATAAAGCGGGGTAAGAAACACCAACTAGCAGGATGCTGATAAGAATTGATTTCATCATTTTTTTCTCCTTGAGTTAAAAAAAAGCTATTATACGAACCTCGATGCTACGACGAGGAGACGCATTAAGAGGAGCAGAATTATTTTGAAAAGCTCCGTGGATACCGAATTTGGCTTTTACACTTTTTCGTGTATCAAAGCATTTAATCATTATTGCTTCACTCCGTTTCATGCGGCTGAAATATATCCATTGATGGCTTGGATTATGTTTGATGCCTAATATTTTGCCAGTGCGGTTTTTATAAAGTAGAGAAATTTCAATAAGGTCTTGCACGTTTATTGAGTTATGATTAATTAAGGCAAGTGGTGTATCTACCACTGGCTCAAGCAAAGGTTGCCAAATATTATAGAATCCAAAATTAGAAAAATTCCTATAAACTTTATCGGGATCTAATTGGCTTAGCCTTAATGCGGCTGACTCTTCAGTGTAATCATTATGGGCAAATTTAACCGGTCTATATGCATTTGGATGTTTTTTTGCAAGTGCGTAATCTCTTACATTATGATCAAAAGCAAAGGCACGTTTGCAGCCACTAAATTTTTTGACTATATTTGAGCACTCAGGGTAAAACTCTCTTTCGATTTGCGTGGTATCAAGGTGATTGAAGTTTGGCTCATTTTGTTTTTTTAGAAGTTTAAATCCATGTGTGTCAAGCTCAAAGCCATCACTTATTTCGCGAGCATCGTGCATATTTACCTTTATTTTA
>MDTG01082367.1_pt1 | contig 16248 bp, 15 predicted proteins | sample 811421 | NCBI WGS metagenome assembly MDTG01 (sample SAMN05326645, study PRJNA326480) | marine metagenome | isolation source: seawater | place: Pacific Ocean: South East | collected 2011 | reverse complement strand
TAGCGGGGACAGGATTCGAACCTGCGACCTCCGGGTTATGAGCCCGACGAGCTACCAGACTGCTCTACCCCGCAATCAGGTGTAGGAGGAGAAGTATAGGGGGACCGAAACGGGTGTCAAGATTCGACAGATGGACGACCCTCTGAAGCATCTAAATCGTGGTTTTTCTTGATTCCAATTTGCTTCGGTCACTTTCAAAAGTACCTTTCAATGTCTACTCAGCGTAAACCTCCTAGTGATTCACGGCCTTGAGGCGTGCGTACCGGTCTCTGGAACGGATCGGATACCCGCACCAGGTCGTACCAGCAGAGGGTCCTTCCCTTTCAAATGCCTGGCCCCGTTTTCTCAGAAAACGGGGTCTTGCTTTTTGGAGTCGTCATCGAGTGATTCGGGAGGAAGAGCTCGAAGGTTCCCATCGGGTGTTTCTGCGCCTCAGTCCTCTTCGAGTTCCTCGCCGTCACCGTCGACGCTTGATCTCGTGTCCAGCTCACTGGTCCTAAAATGGTTGTCCAAGCGTTCCGAGTGGGCCTCCATCATCTCCCTGAGCTCGTCGAGCTGTGCGGAGACGTCCCGGGCTGTGATCTGTTTTTCGCCCCCTCTGGCCAGTCGGCGCAGAGGTTCCAACAGAAATCCTGCAAGGCTGGCGAAGACTCCGATACCGGCGAACATCAGAAATGCGGCGCAGATCTTCGCGCCCAGGCTGACCGGGAGCAGATCGCCGTATCCCACCGTGGAGACCGTGACCAGGCCGAACCACAGTGCGTCACTTCCCGTGACGATCTGACCATTCACGGTATGGGTCTCGAACCAGAGCACGCCCACGCAGGCCGCGGTGTAGACAATCACCAGAAGCAGCAGCATCAGATACAGCAGGGAGGCGCTGGGATCTCGCCTGATCGCATCCTTGAGTTCCGTCGAAGAGCCACTGATCTTGATGAGGCGGATCAGCCGGAGCAGTCTGAGAAAACGAAACAACGGAAGGAAGGGAACGGCCGATGCAAGATCAAGAATCCCCCAGCTGAACAGATATTTGAGGCGATTGGTCTCGCTGATCAGGTGATGGATGAATCCCAGGACGAAGATCACGCAGGCGATGAGATCGAAATATCCGAACAACTGCGACATCTGGGAGTCGACCTGAAGGAACAGCTGCATCACGACCATCGACATGCCGTAGATCGAGATCCCGGACATGAAGATCTCGAAAGAGACGATTCGAGCCAGTTTTCTTTTTTGATTTAGCACGAAAAGAGTCCTGTTCGTTTTTGTCCTGAGCGCCAAAGCCCTTCGAGGGGCTGTAAAATGCACGGGCAACCCCATGGAGCCTAACCGATGAGCACGGATACCGAGAAGATCATCTTTTCAATGATGGGCGTCTCCAAGACCATCAACAAGCGGACGATCATCAAGGACATCTCGCTTTCATTTTATTACGGAGCCAAGATCGGCGTGCTGGGACTCAATGGTGCCGGCAAGAGCACCGTGCTCAAGATCATCGCCGGCCTCGACAAGGAGTACGAAGGCAAGGTTCAGATGGCCAAGGGTTTCTCCGTGGGTTATCTCGAACAGGAACCCCTGCGCAACGAGACCCGGACGGTCCGCGAGGTGATCGAAGAAGGTGCTCAGGCGACACTTGCCTTGTTGAAGGAATTCGAGGAGATCTCCGAGAAGTTCGCCGAGGAGATGGCGCCCGATGAGATGGAGGCCCTGCTTGAAAAGCAGGGAGAGGTCCAGGAGAAGATCGAGCGCTGCGGAGGTTGGGAGATCGAATCCAAGCTTCGACAGGCGATGGATGCCTTGCGCTGTCCACCCGAGGCTCAGGGCTGTGAAACCCTCTCCGGCGGCGAGAAGCGTCGTGTGGCTCTTTGTCGTCTCCTGCTCAGCGAACCGGAGATCCTGCTTCTTGATGAGCCCACGAACCATCTCGATGCCGAAAGCGTCCAGTGGCTCGAGCAGCATCTCGCGCGTTTCCCGGGAACGATCATCGCGGTCACTCATGACCGGTACTTTCTCGACAACGTCGCGGGTTGGATTCTTGAACTCGACCGTGGCGAGGGGATTCCCTGGAAGGGAAACTACTCATCCTGGCTCGAGCAGAAGGATGCCCGACTGGCCAGCGAGAAGAAGCAGGCCCACAAGAGACGCCAGGCATTGCAGCGAGAGCTCGACTGGGTTCGTCAGAATCCCCAGGGCAGGCAGGCCAAGAGCAAGGCTCGTCTCAATGCCTACGAGGAGATGGTCTCTCAGGAGCAATCCAAGCGTGCCGAGGAGATCGAGATCTACATTCCACCCGGGCCTCGTCTGGGCAATCAGGTCATCGAGGCCAGCGAGATCAGCAAGGCCTTCGGAGAGAAGCTGCTCTACGAGGACTTGTCATTCAGAATCCCACCCAACGCAATCGTGGGTGTCGTCGGCGCCAACGGTGCGGGTAAGACGACCCTTTTTCGAATGATTCTGGGCACTGAGACCCCCGATGCAGGTGGATTCGAGGTCGGCTCGTCGGTCAAGCTCGGGTATGTGGAGCAGGGGCGTGATTCGATCCCCGAAGGGCTCTCGATCTGGGAGGCGATCTCCGATGGAGACGAGGAGATCAAGTTGGGAAGCCTGGTCCTGAACTCCCGGGCCTACGTCTCCCGCTTCGGGTTCACCGGGACGGATCAGCAGAAGATCTGCGACGACCTTTCAGGTGGTGAGCGAAATCGCGTGCACCTTGCACGCATGCTTCGTACCGAAGCCAACGTGTTGCTGCTGGACGAACCCACGAACGACCTCGACGTCAACATCATGCGTGCCCTCGAGGAGGCGATTCAGAACTTCGCCGGATGCGCCGTGGTGATCAGTCATGATCGTTGGTTCCTCGATCGCATCGCCACCCACATTCTCGCTTTCGAGGGCGATTCGAATGTCATCTGGTTCAATGGCAACTGGAGTGCATACGAAGAAGACCGTCGCAAACGAATCGGAAACGACGCCGATCAACCAAGACCAATCAAGTATCGAAAGCTTACCCGAGGTTGAATCCTCTCAAGGAGATTTACGTGTCTGATCAGAACAAGGCGTCTTCGCCACTCGTTTCAAAACTCATACCGACATATGCGGCACGCGGCGAGAGCCTCGACATTCCCAAGAACCAGATGCCGCAGAACAGCATGCTGCCGTCCACCGCATATCAGGTGATTCATGATGAACTCCGCCTCGATGGGTACTCGATGCTCAATCTCGCGACGTTCGTCACGACCTGGATGGAGGACGAAGCGCAGAAGCTGATCAATGAGACGCTCGACAAGAACATGGTGGACAGGGACGAATATCCGCAGACCGCGGAGATCGAACAGCGCTGCATCCGCATGACCGCCGAACTCTGGAATGCTCCCGATCATGTAAACGCGGTGGGAACATCGACCATCGGTTCGAGTGAGGCGGCGATGCTCGGGGGCATGGCGATGAAGTGGCGATGGCGTGACAAGCGCCGCGCTGAGAACAAATCGACCGAAAAGCCGAATCTCGTGATGGGCGCGAACGTCCAGGTCTGCTGGCACAAGTTCTGTCGCTACTGGGACATCGAACCCCGTGAGGTTCCTTGCGAGGGTGATCGCTTCACACTCAACGCCGAAGAGACCCTGAAGTACGTCGATGAGAACACCATCGGTGTCGTCGCGATCATGGGCTCGACGTTTGATGGACGTTACGAGCCGGTGGAGGAGATCTCGGATGCTCTCGATGGCTACGAGAAGGAGACGGGGCTCGACATCCCGATTCACGTCGATGGTGCCAGTGGCGGCTTCGTCGCGCCGTTTCTCCAACCCGACATCAAGTGGGACTTCAGACTGCCGCGTGTGAAATCCATCAACGCATCGGGTCACAAGTACGGTCTGGTCTATCCTGGTGTCGGCTGGGTGATCTTCCGTGACAAGGATGCGCTGCCCGAGGATCTCATCTTTCACGTCAGCTACCTCGGCGGGGACATGATGGATCTTTCCATCAACTTCTCACGCCCCGGCAACCGTGTCGTCGCTCAGTACTACAACTTCCTTCGTCTCGGTCGTGAGGGATACCGACGTGTTCATGAGGCGAGTCAGCGAGTCGCGCTTTCGCTCAGTGCCGGCATCGGTGCGCTCGAGCCCTTCGACCTCATCACCGATGGCAGCGACATTCCTGTCTTCTGCTGGAAGATGAACGATGACTATGCGAAGAATGCGAGTTACACCCTCTACGACATCGCCGAAAAGCTTCGAGAACGCGGCTGGCTGGTCCCGGCGTATCCCATGCCAGTGAATCGGCATGATCTCGTCGTCCAGCGCGTCGTGGTGAAGGAGGACTTCAGCATGGACGTCGCGCAAATGCTGCTCGAGGATATCAAGCGGGCGATCGAATTCTTCGAGAGTCGCCCGCAGAACCCTCCCAAGAGCGAGGGGTCGCACTTCAGCCATTGATCCAGGACGAAATCACGTTCGACGCCGACCGGCGGCTCAACGATAGCGATCCAGCGTCATTGATCCGTCGGTCTTCGTGTCCGTGAAGACCAGTGCATCATCGGTTCTGTCCAGTCTGTAGCTGCGTTCTCCGAACGGCTCCCCGTAGAGCATGATCATGTCACCCGAGATCGAATAGGTTCCCGACACCGCGCGGATCGTGTCACCGTACTTGGCCTCTGCCGTGTAGGTGCCATCCGAGGCGAACGTGACCGCTCCGAAACTGAACGGCCGGTCCGTGGTCGAATCTCGTCCCTGCCAGGTACCAGAAATGCTGGTGGCACAACCGGTGGAGATGAGGATGGTGGTGGCGAGCAATACGGATTTGAGTACGTTCATGGGTCCTGTTCGTCCTTTCGACGGGCGTGATGGCCTCATAGAGGATACCTTTTCTGATCATGAGCACCAACGACGACACCACGGCATTCCTCATCGGCGGAGCACCCTCCGAGAACACGGCCCTCTTTCATCGCATCCGATTCTCAGCAGGAGACCCTGCCGCATGGATCCGGAAGCCTGATGGCAGTTCACTTCTCCTGATCCGTGACATCGAGGCGGATCGGGCGAGGCGTGACGCTCAAGTCGATGCCGTCGCCGTCCCCGCCGACTTCATGCCGGAGGGGGGGTTGAGCGGAGATCGGGCCACCGCAACCGCTCAGGCGACCGCCGAATGCCTCAGGCGGCTTGGAATGACCCGAGTCGTTCTCGATAGGTCGACACCGTACATCTACGCCCATCATCTCGAACACGCCGGACTCGTCGTCGGATACGACGAGGATCTCGGTGTGAAGGATCGACGTTCGAAAACCGCCGACGAAATACGGGCTCTCCGGCAGGCTCAGTCGGACACCGAGAAGGTGATGCACGCCACCCTTCAACGCATGGCCCATGCGGACATCGATGCCGAAGGGTGCCTGGTCGATGATGAAGAACTGCTGACATCCGAACGAGTCCGTCGGTGGATCGATGTTGCTCTTCTGGAACTCGGGTACGACAACCCCGGTTCCATCGTGGCCGGGGGACCGGATGCTTTCGACTGTCATGCGCACGGAACCGGTCCGCTTCGTACCGGCGAGCCCGTGATCGTGGACATCTTTCCGCTGAGCAAGTCCACGGGGTACAACGGTGACTGCACCCGGACGATCGTTCATGGGACCCCGACGGACACGGTCCGTCGGATGCATGATGCCGTCCTGGCGGCGAAAGCCTCCGGCGTCGCGGCGGTCCGACCCGGAGCGACCGGTGAGGACGTGCATCGCGCCACGATCGAGGTCATCAGGGATCATGGCTTCGAAGTCGGTCTTCCTCCCGGCGATGCCAGTTCCGAATGGTGTGGAATGGTGCATGGCACCGGTCATGGTGTCGGACTTCAGGTTCATGAGCCGCCACTGCTTGACTTCAACGCTCCCGAACTGGTTGTCGGTGACGTGCTCACGATCGAACCCGGTCTCTATTCCGCGGCCGTGGGCGGAATAAGAATCGAAGACATGGTTGCGGTCACTCAGACCGGTTGCGAGAATTTCAATCGTCTTCCGGAGGGGCTGTCTTGGATCTGACCGGTCGCATCTTCGTGACCTCGGACACCCATTTCGGTGATCCTGAAGCGCTCGACCGATTCGGGCGCGGCTTTTCCACCATCCCCGAGATGGACGATCGCATCGTCAACGGAATCAACGAGGTCGTGGGGCGGGACGACTTGCTCCTTCATCTCGGAGATTTCACCGGGCGACTTCCCGGATCGCGAACACGTCATGCCCGCGCGATTCGCGAACGCCTGTCATGTGAACGGATCATCCTGGTGCGTGGCAATCATGATCCCGCTCGGAATCCGGAATTCGACGCCCTGTTCGAGTCCGTTCATGATCTGCTGTCGTTTCGTTGCAACGAGGCCCCTTGCCTGAATGGTGACGAACGAATCGTGCTGGGGCACTATCCACTGCGTGTCTGGCAGGGGAGGCATGATGGTGCCTGTCACCTGTACGGGCATGTGCACGGTACGATTCCTGAACTCGGTCGATCCACCGATGTCGGGGTCGACAACTGGAATCTTCGACCGGTGGCGCTGCGCTCGGTGATCGAACTGCTCAGAGGCAGGCCGATCGAGTTCGAGCGTATTCGACCATCCAGTCAACCCCCACGAGAGGCATGACCATCACTCGACGGGTTGGCCTCGAAGTGCATTCGCCGCCATGAGGCAGGCTTCCTCGAGCGCATCATGAAGTCCGGGGTGCTCTGGAATCGCACTGAGTCGATCCAGCAGCCCGTCGATCTGCTTGACGATGTCGATTCCGGTGTCGATCGTCGAGATCGCATGGTCACCGAGCAGGTCGATCGAGCCCAGAAACCAATCGAGATCGGGGTTGTCCATGTCCGCAGCGGGTTCGATCTTGGTGCGCACGGTGGTGCGTCCTATGCTCACGATCGGGCGCAGACCCATGCGGGTCATCGGTTCTCGGCACAAGACGATGACGGGAACTTCCTCTTCGAGTGCAGTCGCTCGGATCGTTCTGCCGTCCGCGGCAACTCGGGGAGGATCGATCAGCCAGCATCCACCTTCGAAGGACTGTCCCTCTTCGATCGGTGCTTCGAGTCGATGAATGGGGACATCGAGTTCCAGCGCAGCCTTTGCTCGCGCCTCACGTGCGCTCTTGAGCACCGGAATCGCCGCTGCCATGGCGTCGTAGTCGAACACCCCGCGTGCATCTTCAAGAAGCCGCGTCGCGACGGCTTCCGCTTCGAAGAAATGATTCTTTTCCATTGCGGCGATCGCCGCTCCAAGCTTGTTCGAGAACGTTCTCGATTTCGATGACATGGATTACTCCGCCTCTTTTTCACTGTGATCGGTCACGGCCTGGGAGCAGTGGCCTAGAAACGTCGACCAACCAGCCGATGTTTCGGGGAATTCGTACATGAGTGCGTCGCTCAGTCCGGCGAAGTCGGAGGACTCGATCGCCGTTCTGATCGACTCCAGGGCATCCTTGAGTTCATTCACATGGCGCTCCAGGCCTTTCGGAGTTCGATCATCCCCGAGCTCTGCGATCTTCGGAACCGCCTCGCGGAAGACCGTCTGGTCGATGGTGCACCAGAGATCGATGCCCTCGTGGAGTTCGTTCATCGCGTTGGCATCGTTTCCGGATTGAATCATTTCAGCCGCGGAGTGGAAATGTTTCTGTGCGGCGTCGATCGCATTCCGGCCGAGCTCGAAGGTCGCAAGCAGCAGTTCGTTGGGTGCGAGGCTCATCATGTTGACCGTCTCCGCGGAGAGGGTCTCGTATGCGCCATTCTCCAGCTGGTTCGCGTCCAGCGGATGGTCGTCAAGCGAGATCTCGACGACGATTCTGCCGGCGGAATCGACGGCGTTCATGCCCTGCTCCAGTGCCTCGGGAACCGTTTCGGCCGTGAGTCCGCTGTCATTTCCATCGATCAGGATCCGCATGCTTCGCTCCATCAGTATTGGAAGTCTTTCTGATACGAATTATCGACCCGACCGAGCGGGTTCTTGACCTGAAACCGTCGCTATCTGGAGAACCCTCGGAATGAGATGATGATTCATCGAGAGAAAACCCGCCGCCTCACTTTGGTGGCATGTCTTTGTGTGAAAAGAGTGGCGCTCAGGGGCTCGGAGGGGTCATTCGGTCTCTGAGTCGACCATCATGAACTTGATCTGGGCTTCGGCCACGACCTTGTCCCCGACAAGTGATCGGCATCTCACATTGCCAGTGCGCGCCGTGGCCCTGATTGTTTCGGCTTCCATGATCAGTTGATCGCCCGGCACCACGGGCCTTCGAAGCTTCACCTTGTCCAGGCTGAGCAAGACGGCGATCTTGCCGGTGTGTTCGAGCTTTCGGCTCATGAGCAGTCCGCCCATCTGCGCCATGGCTTCCACGATCAGAACGCCCGGCATGATCGGCGTGCCCGGGTAATGGCCCTGGAAGAACGGTTCGTTGATGGTGACGTTCTTGACTCCGATGGCCTTCTGGTCGCCATCCACATGAAGCAGGCGATCGACAAGCAGCATGGGGAAGCGGTGGGGCATTAGTTTCTGAATCGCGCGGGCATCCATGGCCTTGCCCTCAAGCAGCAGGCTTCGACGGTCCTGTTGGGCCATCTGTTCACGGATCTTCATCACCAGCTGGCGATTGAGGGCGTGGCCCGAGCGATAGGCAAGCACCCTGCACTGGACGGGCCGGCCCGCCAGGTAGAGATCACCGAGTGCATCGAGGACCTTGTGTCGCACCGGCTCGTCCCGGAATCGGAATGAATTCTCGATCGGGCCGTCCTCGCCGATGACAAGGACCTCCTTGGGCGTCAGGTGGCGGCACATCCCGCGTTCCCAAAGGGCTTCAGCCTCTTCACGAAGGCTGTAGGTTCGTGCTGGTGCGATCTCATCAAGATACGAATCACAACTGGGGTTGAAACTGACCGCCTGCCGGGGGATTCTGGTGGATTCAGCACCGTAATCGAGGTCGAACACGATGCGGGTGCCCGGGTCGTCAGAGGGCACGGCGGAAATCATCTTGCCACCTTCTTCGATCACGATGGGTTCGACCAGCTTGAAGATTCTTCGAGGTGAGTCCTGTTCCTTGATGCCGACCTTGAGGATGGGGTCCACAAACAGCTGGGCGGATCCGTCTCCACAGGGAAGTTCCGGGCCGGAAAGCTCGATCACCGCATTGTCGATCTCGAGTCCCGCCAGTGCTGACATGCAATGCTCGATCGTCTCGATGGTCGTGTCGCCTGATTTGAGCGTGGTTCTCTGTGCTCTTGGAACCACGCGATCCCCGATCGCCTGAATGCGAACCGGTGGATCGAGGTCGACTCGTTCGAAGACAATGCCCGTCTCTTCTGGAGCGGGTTTGATTTCGACGGTGGCGGGTTGCCCCAGCAGAAGACCTTTTCCCTCGACCCGTACCGTCCCTGCCACGGTGTGTTGCCGCGGAAGATCGGTGATGATTTGAGGGTTGGTATCGGTGTTCATGGAATCGACTCTGTCCGGCCGTAAAAAGCTGTCAACGATCTTCATCGGCGCAGGGGAGTGAATCCCTGCACGATACTGGGTCAGGGCCGACTTCAGGTGTCGATATCGGGGTCCTGGGGATGATCAGAGCGATTTCTGGCCGCCGAGGAGTGCCTTGATCTTCTTCGACCACTCAGGAAGTTTACGCACGGCGGCATACTCTCGCAAGACTCTGGATCGTTCTCCAGCAGGTACGCCGTACCAGGTCTCTCCGTCCGGAACGTCGTTCATCAAGCCCGAACCGGCACCGATGGAGACGCCTTTGCCGATCTTGAGATGATCACTGATGCCCGAGCCACCACCGATTCGTGTGCCATCGCCGACTTCGGTGCTGCCCGCGATTCCCACCATGCCGCAGATGACGCACATGCGTCCGATGACGCAGTTGTGTCCGATCTGGCAGAGGTTGTCGATCTTCGTGCCCGGTCCGATGCGTGTGGCTCCGAACTTGCCTCGGTCTATGCACGTTGCTGCTCCGATTTCGACGTCATCCTCGATTTCGACGTTCCCAAGGTGGGGGATCTTCACGAGCTGATCGCCTTTCGGACTGGGGCGATAGCCGAAGCCGTCCGCCCCGATCACGGAGTTTGAATGCAGAATGCATCTTCGACCGACGCGTGTGCCCTGGTGAAGGACCGCGCTGGAGTCGATGAGTGTTTCTTCGCCGATTTCGACGTCATCCTTCAAGGTGACGGAATTCTGAAGCACCACGCCCGAGGCGATGCGACATCCGGCGCCGATGTGGCAGTGGGGGCCGATCGAGGCTTCCGCTGAGATCGAGGCGCTTTCGTCGACGACCGCCGTGGGATGAATCCCCTTCGCGGGTCGGGGGGTGTCGTTCTGGAAGAGATCGAGCAACACGATCATCGCATGATCCGCATTCGCCACGCGTATCTCGGTGTATGGAGCGCTGCGAGGGGGAAGCTCGACCTCCTCGTTGACGATGACGGTGCCTGCTCTGGATTCTGGCCAGCTTCTGGCCCACTTCGAATCACCGACGAAGGTCAGCGAGCTCGGACCTGCCTTGTCGACGGTCTCAAGAGAGTCGACCTCGCGTGAGGCGTCTCCCACCAGTGTTCCGCCAGTCATCTGGGCAAGTTCATCCGCTCTGTGGGAGGGCATCCTTCACCTTCCAGTCTTTCGTTCGCCCGGCTGACATGACCGATTCAGCCGCCTTGTCCGTTGAGTCGTTCAATGAGCTCATCGGTGATGTCGATGGTTTCACTCGCCCAGAGGACCCGGCGTGCCGAGATCTGCTGGAGAGTGCCTGACGCGTCAGCAAGGTCGACCGTCGGAATCGAATCGTTCAAGAGGACCAGGTCGATGCCCATGATCTTCGAAAGTGATCCTGCTTCCGCGCGAATCATGTCGTAGCTGTCACGCAGGTCCGCGGCTCGTTCTCGTTCCACCAGCAGCGCGCCGTAGGTTTCGAATGCCCGCAGCCGTCCACTGATTGAAATGGCCTTGTCGTTCATCTCGATCATCGCCTTGGAACCGGGGGAAAGGCTTTCCAGTTCCGCGGAAAGCATTTCGAGCTCTTCCTGCATCCCCGTGGCCTCATCCATCATCCCGGCCTGCATCTCCTCGATCCTCTGCACGAGATTGCTGCGGCTTTCGAGGTTGTTGAAGACCTTTTCAAGATCGACGACACCGATCACTGCCGGTGGCATGGGTGCGTTGGCGGCATAACCGGCCATGAAGATGAATCCCGCTGCAAGCGTGATGAAAGCTGCTGCGACTGCGAATCTGTTGCGTGGCATGTTCATTTTCGTCTCTCCTGTTCGTCGTGGACGGTCAGGGTTTGAGGTTGTTGATTCTGACGATGAGTTGTTCGGTGACGTCCGTCAGCTCCGAGGCGTAGAGCAGCCTGCGGTTGAGAATCTGGGTCAGGATCTGCTGTTCACGTGAGGCGTTCACATCGTTCGAGAGGTTGAGCTCTCCAAGTGAGTCGTTCACGAGCACGATGTCCCAGCCGTCCGCCATCGCCAGTGCGTTGGTCTGTTCACGAATCGCCTTGTACATGGCCTTCCACATGAGCGCACGTTCACGGTCCAGTTCGAGCTGCTTGAGTTTGGCCCATTCATCCATTTCAAGCTTCATCAATGCCGCGGAGTCCCTGATCTTCTGGGCTTCCGATTCGACGGTGGCCTTGCCGGCATCCTCGAGTATGCGTCCGATCGCTTCCTGGCGACTGTTCGCTTCGGCGTTCAATCGCTCCGCGAGGCCCATGATCTCGACCTCCCAGCTCTTGTTGACATTGATCCGCTCGAAGACCTTGCCGAGGTCGACGGTGGCGACATGACTTGCCGGCGCGTAGGTCGCCTTGCGGCCGAACGCCTCATGGCCGATGAGAATCATGGCTGCTGCTAGTGCGAATCCGAGGGGAAGAGCGAGCTCTCTTTTAAGGGCACTCATGCTGGAAGACCTCCATGGGCTTTCGCCCGTCTTTTTTCTTGTCGCAGATTGTACGTTGAACCCGGCATGATTGCGTGCGCCGGGGAGGCATTTCAGAAGGGGACCGCCATCGAAAAGCTGAAGAGCTGTTTCTCGTCATCTTCCTGCTTGATGATGGGGAACCCGAAATCGAAGGCCAGCGGAGCGGGTCCCAGCGCGGGTATCTTGATCCTGATGCCGAATCCGACCGAGAGTCTGTACCCCTCGAAATCGACCGTGTCCTCGACTGTTCCGGAGTCCACGAAGAAGACGCCCCCAAGAGAATCGCCGACCAGTGGGTACTGGTACTGCGCGCCGGCGAAGAACAGGAAGTCGCCACCGACCGGTTCATTGAAGGGCGTGTTCGGGTTCGCGATCGTACCGGTCGCCTTGGGGCTGATGGTTCTGAACTCGAAGCCTCTGAAGGTGAGTCCGCCCAGATAGAAGCTTTCGGATGGCGGTGCCGTGCCGCCCAGGATGTATCCCATCCTGCCGGTGAGCTTCAAGGTGCTTTTTCTTCCCAGGAAATCTTCATTCAGTGTCAGATAGGTCGTCAGCCCCGCATCGAGGTTGACGAAGAAATTTCCGGTGTTTGTGACCCAGAAGGGTGCGGCGCTCAGTGTGATTCTCGAACCCCTGCTGGGCGTGCTGTAACTGTTGAGAGTCGAGCGCGTGAGCGTGGTTCGGACATCGAACACGTTGTCGGGGCCTCTGGCTTCGAACACTTCGATGGCCGTGTCCGGTGAGAAGTCGGTCTGGGTGATCTTCTGGGCTCTGGCGGTCATTCCGATCTGCCACACATCGCCCAGCCTTCTTCCCAGTCCGAAGGCCGCGCTGATGCGTTCTTCCTTGTAGTTGGAATAGAAGCGATTCCTGTAGAAGGTCGTGAAGTTCGCCGAGATGTCAGTGTTGAAGAGGTGCGGCTCGCCGAGTGAGAGCGAATAGGTGCTGACGTCATCGCCGGGGGAGAGGGCGATGGTCATCGTCTGCCCTGCACCTCTGAAAGCTCTCGCATTCGTGAACTCCCTGAATGACAACGGCCAGTCCGCGATGTCGAAGTTCTTCTGATTGATGGTGATGTCACCGAAGACGCCTGCATCGGAACTCAGTCCCACGCCGAAATTGAACGAGCCGGTGTTTCTCTCCGCGACCTCGACCAGGACGTCACGGGTGCTTCCCGCTCCAGGTTCCGGGTCCTGCACCGTCACGCGCACGTTTCCGAACAACTGCGTGGCCTGCAGTCTGAGCTGGGCGAGTCCGATCTCCCTGCCATCCAGCGGGCGTCCGGGTTCGATGCGCACCAGTCTTCTGATGACCTTGTCCTTGGTGATGAAGTTTCCCTGCACCTTCACCAGCCCTGTCGTCACCCGCGGGCTTTCGGAGATGTTCAGAAGCATATCGACTTCGGGTTGTTCTCCGACTCTGACCTCTCTGGGGGTCACCCGGGTGTCGATGTGTCCCATGAGCTGATAGCTCTCCTGGATACGTTCCACGGAGCGATCCACGACGAGTCTCGTGTAATCATCACCGGGTCGAATCGCGAGGAGATCTCGAATCTGCTCTCTCTTGAAGATCCTTGGTTCACCGTCCGCGGTGTTGGAGCGGACGATCACGTCTCGCAGGCGGTAGCGCCGGCCCTCATCAATCACGAAGACGACCTTGGCTTCCGTGTTGTCCGGAGACAACTGGATTCTCTTGTCCACCCTGACATCGACGAATCCGTTGCTCTTGTAGAACCGGTCGAGGCTCGCAACGTCGTCCACGAGCTTTTCAGGTTCGAGCTGCCCTTTCCTGAACAGGAAGATGTAGGGCTTGGTGCTGATTTCGATCGAGAGTTCCTTCGCCGGAAAGGAACGGTTGCCGACGAATTCGATCTCCTTGATGCGGACTCGAGGACCCTCCACGATTCTGATGATCAGGATTCCACTGTCCTTGAGCCTCGATTCATCGACTTCGATCTCGGCAAGATAGAATCCCTTGTTGCGATATTCATCCTGAATCCTGATCACACCCTGCTCGAGCAGGAAGTCGTCTCGCGGACCACCGGCATAAAGAGGGATGGCCCGAAGCAGTTTCTGATCACTGATCTCTCGATTGCCAACGACCTGGATCGCATTGATCAGTGGTTGCTCCGCGAGGATGTAGATCACATCCACGGAGCCATCTCTATTGAGGATCGCTTCCGCGTCGACGGTGTCGAATCTTCCCAGTCGGTACAGGGTCTCGACATCTTCACGGATGCCTGCCGAGTCGAATGGCTGGCCTGCGGCGGTTCTGAGATTGTTTCGTATGAGTTGCTGGTCCGTCGTCTCGAGACCCTCGATGGTCACCCGTGCGATCGGTCTGTCGGAAAGCGCTTCATCATCGATGTCCTGGCGCACCAGAGCGTGTGCGCGGGTCGAGAACACGCCCAGAATGACAGACATCAGCACGACGGCTGCGAGAAGCGGCCTGGTGATCGAGCTGCGGGGGGTGGGGATGCTCATGCCTGTCCCCAGGTCGCGATTCGTTGTCTTTTGATCGACATGGACCGATCAAGGATACCGGGCTGGGTGCCCTCGTGCCATGTGAACGGGTATTGAGAACCCGTCAGAGCGTGAGGAGCGCTCCAATGATCATTCCCACAGCCATGACGCCCAGAGCGACTCGTGTCAGCTTCTCGTCATTCAAGGAGGTTTGCTTTGCCTCTGCCTTGGTTCGGTGTCGGGTCATTCTTGTTCCCTCCTGCTGGTGGTGATCGGGTCTTTCCTGCAATCGGTTCGACCAGAGGGGGTCTTTGGTCACGTGAAGCGCATGGTTCCATCTGTGCGGGTTGGGACAGTCGCTCCGCCGGTTGGCACGAGTCGTCCGACCGTATACCTTCTCGAGATGTCCAATTCCACAGAATCACGTTCCGCAGGGACTCCTTTCGCCAAGCTCCATGAACGATTCGGCGGCCAGATGGTCGATTACGCCGGATGGGATCTGCCCATCCGCTACGGATCCGTTCTCGAGGAGCACCATCAGACTCGGAACAGTGGGGGATTCTTCGATGTCTCGCACATGGGACGTTTGAGATTTCACGGAAAAGATGCCTGTCGGTGTCTCGACCGCATCTGCACCCGGCAGATCCACGGGATGGCCGACGGCCAGTGTCGCTACTCCCTGGTCTGTAATGAACACGGTGGTTGTCGGGATGACGTGCTGGTCTACCGGCTCGGCGAACAGGACTACCTCATGGTCTGCAACGCGGCCAATCGTGAGAAGATCATCGCTCACGTCGAAAACGAGCGAGGCGACTTCGAGTTCACCTTTGATGACCAGACTCTCCTGACCGCGATGTGCGCCATCCAGGGCCCCAAGGTCATGGATCTGATCGGCACCGTCTCGAAGGAGATCCCAGCACTCAAGCGGTTCCGTTTCACCACCAAGGATCTGATGGTCATCAAGGTCATGATCTCTCGTACCGGCTACACTGGCGAGGATGGGGTCGAAGTCATCCTTGATTCGAAGATGGCGACGCCCGCTCTGGAGATGTTTCTGAAGGACTTCGGGACGGAAGGATCTCTCGTCGCTCCGTGCGGTCTTGCAGCGCGTGACACGCTTCGGCTCGAGGCCGCGATGCCCCTGTATGGACATGAACTCACCGAGGAGATCGATCCGCTGTCCGCGGGCCTCGGTTTCGCTGTGAAGCTCGACAAGGGTGATTCGGATCCGGAAGTCGGCGGATTCATCGGACAGGATGCCTTGAAGGCCATTGCAGAGAAGGGCCCGACGCAGCGCCTCTGTGGCCTCCTTCTCGAGGGTCGACGATCCGCCCGTCAGGACATGAAGGTCCTTCATGATGGTGTCGAGATCGGTTTCGTGACCAGTGGCTGCCTCAGCCCGACTCTCGATCGCCCCATCGCGATGGCCTATCTCGATCCGCAACATGCCGATGCCGGTCGTTCCGTCGAAGTGGACCTGGGGCGCACTCGTGCGGTGGCGGAGACATGTTCACTGCCGTTCTACAAGCGTCCGTGACGACATGACATTCGAACGAACAGGGGAGACGCGTCGAATGATGCGTCTCCCCTGTTCGTTAGAGTATGCGTCGTCTTTGAAACCCCGAATTCAGGATGCAAGGCGTCTTTCCTTCTGGTCCGCAATGAAGCGGGTTGGATGATCGTCGAGCAGTTGGTTTTGCAGTTTTTCAAGGGCCTTGGTCTGAATCTGTCTCACGCGTTCCCTGGTCAGACCGACTCGTTCGCCGATCTCCTTGAGGGTGAGTGGTTCCATTCCCGTGAGGCCGAATCGAAGTCTCAGGATCTGTGCATCGCGTTCGTCGATCGAATCGAGCATCTTGAT
>MDTG01441158.1_pt1 | contig 16251 bp, 9 predicted proteins | sample 811421 | NCBI WGS metagenome assembly MDTG01 (sample SAMN05326645, study PRJNA326480) | marine metagenome | isolation source: seawater | place: Pacific Ocean: South East | collected 2011 | reverse complement strand
TCGGCGAAGGCGGCGTAGGCGCCGAGGAGGTCGTCCATGCTCGCGAGGGGGTGGCCGTCGATGGCGCGGAGGACGTCGCCGTTCCGGAAGCCGGCCTGGGCGAGGAGATCGGCGCGGCGGAGGCCGTAGAGGGCGAGGCCGCCGTCGCGGGGGACGAGGCGCACGCGGCCGAGGTGGCGCATGGGGTCGCGGCGGAGGGCGTCGAGGACGCGCTCCGAGACCTGGACCGGTGCGCCGGGCGCGGCGGGGGCGAGCGCCGGGAGGGCGGGCTGCGCGAGGGCGGGCGCGCGCGGCGAGGAGGGGACGGGCGGGGCCGCGAGGCGGGGCGCCGGCGGGGGCGCGAAGAGGGCGAGGCGGCAGCGGGCCTGGCCGGTGGCGAGCCAGACGGAGCCCGGGTCGATGGCGTCGACCTCCCAGGCGCCGAGCGTGTCCCCGGGGCGGAGCACGGCGCCCTCGACGAGGGCGCGGGAGGCGGCGGGGTCGGCGGGGTCGTGCCAGATGCCGCGGAGGCCGACGCCCTCGCAGGTGGTCGGGGAGGTGGCCGGGCCCGGTGGGTCGGGCGGGGGCGCGGAGACGCAGAGCGAGCCGCTCCGGTCGAAGACGTTGCGGCAGAGCGGGGGCGCCGAGGCCGCGTCGGCGGTTGGCGCCGAGAGGGAGCGCAGGGGAGCGGCGGCGAAGTGCTGGGGCCCGAGCGCGAGCGTGACGGAACCGGAGGCCAGGAAGGCCAGGGTCGCCGCCGCGCTCGCGCTCAGGACCAGCGTCGGGATGGGAGAGGAGAGGATGAATGCGCTCGATTGCACTCGCCCAGAGGACAGTGCAGCCGACGTGCCAGCGCCGAGCGGGGGCGCTTTCGCCGAGAAGGCGCCCGAGGCGAGGCGCGGCGCTGCCGCTTTGACGGCGCGCGGCGGACGCGCTTGCCAGTTTGACGAAAGCGAGTACCCCGCGGACGGGGCGGACGGGGCAGGCGGAGCGGACGTGGCGGACGAGGACGCGGGAGAGGAAGAGGCAGCGACGGAGGCGACCGGGCGCGCCGCGACGGCGGACGCCCCGACGGGCCTCCGACCGCGCTGGCGAATCCCGGTGGCGCTGATCGTGGTCGGCCTCTTCCTCCCGGCCGTGCCCGGCGAGCTGCTCCGACTCGTCGCCCCCCTCGCGCTCTGGGCCGCGTCGCGCGCCTGGCTGGACGCGAGCCCCTTCGGGCGCTGGACGCGCGTGGCGATGGCGAGCGCGGCGGCGACCCACGTCGCGATGCTGGGGATGCTGCTCTGGCCCGGGCTACTCGCGGAGGAGGCGCGCGCGCCGACGCTGATCGTCGCGCGCCTGATCGAGCTGCCCTGGATGGTGCTCTACGTGCGCTGCGGCTGGCCCGCGGCGCCGCCGCTCGAGCGCCCGAGCTGATAGGCTCCGCGCCGTGGAGGAGCACCGCTTTCAGATCCACCTCGGCGGCATCATCGACCTGCTGTCGAACCACCTCTACTCGAGCCCGAGCGTCTACCTCCGGGAGCTCCTCCAGAACGCGACCGACGCCCTCCGCGCGCGCGCCCTCCACGAGGGCACGCCCGAGGTCCGCGGCGCCGTCCGCCTGACGGTCGCGCACGGCGCGCGCCCCCAGCTCACCATCGAGGACGACGGCATCGGCCTCACGGAGGACGAGGTCCACCGCTTCCTGGCGACCATCGGCGCCTCCTCCAAGCGCGAGGAGCTCGAGGCGCGCCGCCGCGACTTCATCGGCCAGTTCGGCATCGGCCTCCTCAGCGCCTTCGTCGTCAGCGACACCATCTCGGTGGTCACCCGCTCGGCCAAGGGCGGCCCGGCCATCGCCTGGCAGGGGCGCGCGGACGGCACCTACTCGATCGAGCGGCTCGAGGACGGGGGCCAGGACGGCCCGGGCGGCGGCGCGCCCGTCGGCACCACCGTGCACCTGGTCGCCAAGGACGAGATGGCCGAGTGGTTCGACCCGGAGAAGGTCGAGGAGCTCGCCACGCGCTTCGGCGGCCTGCTCCCCTTCCCCGTGGAGCTCGTCGGCGACGCGGGGGCGCGCCGGCTGAACCCGACCCCGCCGCCCTGGCGCCGGCACTTCGACTCGCCGGCCGAGGCGCGCGACGCGGCGCTCCACTTCGGCGAGGCGCTCCTCGAGCAGAAGGGCTTCTTCGACGTGCTCCCGCTGAAGAGCGAGGCCGGCGGCGTCGAGGGCCTGGCCTACGTGCTCCCCTTCTCGCCGCCCCCGACGGCCCCGCCGGCGCACCGCGTCTACCTCAAGGGCATGCTCCTGACCGAGCACGCCGAGAACCTGCTCCCGCGCTGGGCCTTCTTCGTCACCTGCATCCTCGACGTCCAGGACCTGCGCCCGACGGCCTCGCGCGAGTCCTTCTACGAAGACGGCGCCCTCGCCGCCGCGCGCGACGCCCTCGGCGAGGCCCTCCGCGCCTACCTGATGCGGCTCCGGGAGGAGGACCCGCGCCGCCTGGAGCTGCTCATCGCGCTCCACTACCGCGCCATCAAGGCCCTCGCCGCGCAGGACGACGACCTGCTCCGGCTCTTCCTCGACCTGCTGCCCTTCGAAACCTCCATGGGGCGCATGAGCTTCGGCGCGCTCCGCCGGCGCTCGAAGCGGATCCAGTTCGCGGGCACGGTCGACCTCTTCCGGCAGATGGCGCCCATCGCCGCCGCGCAGGGGCTGGGCATCGTCAACGCCGGCTACAGCTACGACGCGGATCTCTTGCGGCGGGCGCCGGAGGTCTTCCCGGACCTCGAGGTGCAGGAGGTGGACGCGGCCGACCTGACGGAGAGCCTCGCGGACGTCGTGCACCCGGGCGCCTTCGAGCAGCTCCTCGCCGTGGCCGCGCGGACGCTCGCGCCCTACGGCTGCGAGGTGGCGCTGAAGCGTTTCGCGCCCGCGGAGCTGCCGGTGCTCTACGTGGCGAGCGACGACGCGCGCTTCCAGCGGGACGTGGACACGGCGAAGGAGGCGACGGGCGACGGCCTCTGGGGCGGGATGCTCGACGCCATCGACGAGGGGCCACGGGCGAAGGCGCAGGTCGTCTTCAACGCGGACAACCCGCTGGTCGTGCGGCTCGCGCACATGGGCGACGAGGAGGCGCTGACGAAGAGCGTGCCGATGCTCTACGTGCAGGCGCTCTTGCTCGGCCACCACCCGCTGAGCGCGGACGAGATGGCGCTGCTGAACGTGGGCCTCTTGGATCTGATCGAGTGGGGGCTGGGTGGGGGCGGAAGCCCGACGCTGCAATAGAAGACCCCTGCCCGTGCCCCTGCCCCTGCCCGTGCCCGCCGGTGAACGGGTCACGGGAGGAATCCCACTCGCCAAAGACCCGTGCCCCTGCCCCTGCCCCTGCCCCTGCCCGCGGGTGAACGGGTCACGGGGGGGAATCACACTCGGCAAAGACCCATGCCCGCGCCCGCCGGCGAACGGGGCACGGGAGGAGTCGCACTCGCCGAACACCCCCTGCCCCTGCCCGCCGGCGAACGGGTCACGGGGGGAATCACACTCGCCAAAGACCCCTGCCCGTGCCCGCCGGTGAACGGGTCACGGGAGGAATCCCACTCGCCAAAGACCCCTGCCCGTGCCCCTGCCCCTGCCCCTGCCCGCCGGTGAACGGGGCACGGGAGGAATCACACTCGCCAAAGACCCCTCTCCGAGACGACGCGATCAGCCACGCGGTCCGCCGCGCGCCGCGCGGCCCGAACGAATCGTCGCACGCGAAGGCGGTCCCTTTCCGCTCCTTCTCCTGCGGGCACGGGCATGGGCACGGGCAGGGGCACGGGGCTTGGGGGACATCGCAGCGAGAGCCGACGTATCCTCTCCCCCATGGCCGACGAGGAAGAGGACACCCGGAGCCCCGCCGAGATCGCCATCGACGCGCTCCTCGAGGAGGCTCGTGAGCTCGACTACGGGCCCGAGCGCATCGCCAAGGCCGAGGAGGCCGTGCGCCAGGCGGACCAGCAGAAGCTCGAGGTGAAAGCCTACGACGCGCGCCTCGCCCTCATCGAGGCGACGGTCTTCGGCGGCTACCCGGAGAAGGGCTTCGTCGCCTTCGGCTGGTGCGCCGCCAAGTCCGACGAGGACCCGGAGCGCTTCCAGGAGTCCCGCGCGCTCCTCGGCATGTTCCTCACGGGCATCGACCTGCTCTGGAGCTACAAGTGGATGACGCTCCAGGTGCCCTGGTACCCGCAGCTCAGCCGCGCGCAGATCGACGAGACCCTCGACGACATGGAGGCCCGCTACCGCAAGCACGGCCTCAGCCTCCGCCCGGTCTACATGCAGCGCACGCGCGCGGCCCTCGAGATGGGCGACGACCTCGAGACGGCGCACCAGTGGTACCGGAAGTGGCAGTGGGCGCCGCGGGATCTCTACGCCGACTGCGAGGCCTGCGAGGTGAGCTTCCAGGCCCAGTTCCACGCCGCCCGCGACGAGCACGAGCGCGCGCTGCAGCTCGCCGCTCCCCTCTTCGACGGGACGCTCGGCTGCGCGGAGGTCCCCCACATGACCTACGGCAGGCTCCTCGGCTCCGCGCTCGCCCTCGGTCAGGCCGAGCGCGCGGCCGAGATGCACGCCAAGGGCTACGGCCTGGTGCGCGACAACCGCGACTTCGTCGTGCCGGTCGCCGAGCACGTGCACTACCTGGTGCGCGCGGGCGAGCTCGAGGAGGCGAAGGCGCTCGTGGAGCGGCACCTCCCCTGGGCCGTCGGCAACCGGCTGCCCTACCGAACCATGCGCTTCTTCGCGGCGGCGCGGGACGTCTTCGGTGCGCTGGATGGCCAGGTGGAGGCGCGCCTGCCCGAGGCCCTCGGCGGCGCCGGCGCCCACGACGCGGCGGCGCTCGCGGAGCGCTTCGACGCGGAGGCGAAGGCGATCGCCGCCCGCTTCGACGCGCGCAACGGCAACGACGTCGTCGGCCAGCGCATCGCCGCGCGCGTGACGCCCGCCTGAAGCGGCGGCGACCACGGCACGCTTCGACGCGCGCCACGGCAACGACGCCGCGCGCGTGACGCCCGCCTGAAGCGGCGATCGCGCCCGCTTCGACGCGCGCCACGGCAACGACGCCGTCGGCCAGCGCACCACCGCGCGCGACGCCCGCCCGAAGCGCAGAGCTTCCGGCGGCCGCTCGCCGCCGACCGCTCTCCGCCGCCCGATCTCGGCCGCGCTCCGATGGGAGGCGGACCGGCCGCGCCAAACGCTCGCCCCGAGCGTGGCCTTCCCACCGGCCCGGCACACGCGCGGGGACCCGTCGCTCGGGGCTACTTCAGGAAGCGGATCAGGCCGCGGCGGCCCGGGCCGAGGGCGTCGTGGAAGGCCTGCGGCCGGAGACGCTTGAAGAGCCACATCAGCTTCCCGTCCCGCATGGGGACGATGTGCAGCTCGCCCTTCTCGAGCCCGTCGAGCCCCAGGCGCGCGATGTCCGCCGCGCTCAGCGCGCTCCGGTCCATGAGCTTCCGCGCCGTCCTCTGGGCGCGCCCGTCGATGGGCCCGCGCATGGAGTCGAGGATCTTCGTCGGGAAGAAGGTCGGGCAGAGCGCGGAGACCTTCACGCCGGTGCCGGCGTACTCGGCGTAGAGCGTCTCGGTCAGCGAGACGACGCCGGTCTTGCTCACGTTGTACGCGGCCATCTCCGGCGCGCTCAGCAGCCCCGCGGCGCTCGCCACGTTCAGCACCCAGCCCCGCCCCCGCTCGCGCATGCCGGGGAGGAAGGCCTTGCAGCCGTAGATCACGCCCCAGAGGTCGATCTCGACGCACCAGCGGAAGTCCTCGAGGGAGACATCCTCGAAGGTGCCGCCCACGGCGACGCCCGCGTTGTTGCAGAGCACGTCGACGGGGCCGATGGTCTCCTCGGCGGTGCGGGCGAGCGCCTGGACGTCCTCCCACTTCGCGACGTCGCAAGGCGTGGAGTGGACCTCGGCGCCGCGCGCCGCGAGCAGGCCCACGGTCTCGGCGAGGCCATCGGGGTCGATGTCCGAGACGAGGACGCGCGCGCCGCGGGCGGCGAGGTCGAGCGCGAGGGCGCGACCGAGGCCGCTGCCGGCGCCCGTGACGACGGCGCCGAAGGTCGTGGGATAGCGCATGGTCCGAGGATACCGCAGGCGCCGCGCGCGCCATCCGGTCAGCGAACGAAGCGGGCGCCCTCCGGGTCGCCGCGGCCCAGGCGCCGGAGCGGCACGGCGGCGCCGCGCGCGCCCTCAGGTCCAGCGGATGAAGTGGGCGCACTCCGAGTCACCGCGGTCCACGCAGGAGAGCTGCTCGACGGTCACGCCGTGCAGGCCCATCGCCGGGAAGACGACGAGGTCGGAGGCCGTGACCATGTCGCAGAGCACCGGGTGGTGGGAGTGCCACTGGCGGAAGGCGAGCCGATGCGTGTGCGCGTCGACGCGGCGGCTGTCGGCGATGCCGTCCTCGAAGTAGGTGCGCCACATGCGCTGACCGAACTTCGCGTGCAGCTCCGGGCTGCCGACGATGCGCAGCACCGCCCGGTGCACGCCGCCGAGGGTGGCGCGCATGGCCGCGACCGATCCGTCGTAGGCCAGGCGCCGACGGGCCTCGGGGTCGAGGCCGTGGACCATGGCGTCGAGGAGCGCGTGGACGAGCCGGGCCTCGTACCAGGTCGCGGCGAGCACGCCGAGGGCCTCGCGTTCGAGGTCGAAGCGGGCGCGGAGGTCGGGGGGCACGCGCTCGAGGGCGTCGAGGAGAGCCGCCCGCCCCCGGTCGCGCTCGTACCACGCCACGAGCTCGCGCAGCGCCACCCCCTTGATCCGCCCGGCCATCTCCCCTGCATGGAGGATACGCGACCCTGTGGGGATCCCGAAAGCGGCCGAAGGAGCGCCCGGGCGCCCGCGAATCCCGGACCGCGGCGGGCGCAGAAATCCGCTAGGGTTGTCGCCTTGGAGGTGCGAGATGGGAACTTGGCTTCGCGTGGGATGCGCGGCCGCGCTGGTCTTCGGCGTGGTGGCGTGCGGGGATGACGACGGACCGGCGCCGGTGGACGCCGGCGTGGACGCGACGACGCCGGAGGGCGACGCGGGCGGCGGAACCGATGGCGGGCCCGCCGAGGACGACGGCGGCGCCGAGGACGGCGGCCCGGACGAGGACGCCGGCGGGCCGGATCTCTGCGGCAACGGCGAGGTCGACGAGGGCGAGGACTGCGACGACCGCAACAGCGACCCGCTCGACGGCTGCAACGCGGACTGCCGCTTCACCTGCGGCGACGGCGAGCTCCAGGAGGAGATCGAGGCCTGCGACACCGGCATCGCCGCCGGCGAGGACGGCGCCTGCCCGGCGAGCTGCGACGACGGGGACGCCTGCACGACCGACCTGCTGACCGGCGCGGGCTGCGAGCAGGAGTGCGTCCACGTGGCGATCACGGACCCGGTGGCCGGCGACGGGTGCTGCCCCGAGGGGGCGACCGGCGCGGATGACGCCGACTGCGAGGCGGTCTGCGACAACGGCGTCGTCGAGAGCGGCGAGACCTGCGACACGGCCATCGCCAGCGGGGAGGCCGGCGCCTGCCCGACGAGCTGCCCGGACGACGGAGACGTCTGCACCGTCGAGATGCTCGAGGACGCCGGCACCTGCACGGCCGCCTGCGTCGTCACGGAGATCACGACCGCCGACGACGGCACGGACGGCTGCTGCCCGGCGGGCGCGACGGACGAGGACGACCCGAATTGCTCGGCGAGCTGCGGCAACGGCGTCGTCGAGAGCGGCGAGACCTGCGACACCGACATCGCGGCGGGCGAGGAGGGCGCCTGCCCCGAGCTCGCCGACTGCGCCGACGGCGACCCCTGCACGGAGGATCTCCTGCGCCAGGCCGGCACCTGCAACGCGCGCTGCGTGAACCCGGCGATCACCGCGCCGGCCGATGGCGACATGTGCTGCCCGACCGGCGCCAACGCGAACAACGACGACGACTGCGAGCCGGTCTGCGGCAACGGCGTCACGGAGGCCGGCGAGGAGTGCGACGACATGAACATGGTCAGCGGCGACGGCTGCACCATGTGCATGCTCGACATGAGCACCGACCCGACGGCCTTCCGCGCGACGACGGCGGCGCTCGTGGACCCGCGCATCTTCTTCCCGCTCGGCTTCCTCTGCCCGAACGTGACGAGCACGGCGAACACGCAGCTCCAGGACGAGATCGACGCCTTCACGCTGAACGTGGTCGCGCTCTTCCGGCCGCTCGATCCGACGGCGGCCACGAGCCCCGGGGAGCTCTACACGGGCATCCCCTGTGACGCGACGGGCTGCACGGCGGCGGGCACGCCGGTCACCTACACGGCGACGAACCAGACCTCGGGCACCTGCCTCGAGGCCGTGCCGGGCACCGTGGCGCCGGGCTCGACCGCGACGAACGCGCCGTCGGCCGATGGCATGGGCGGCGTCTGCTTCGCGACCGAGTCCGTGGACATCTCGCTCAACTTCGCCGGCGCCCCGCTGAACCTCATCGACGCCCAGGTCGGCGCGCAGTACGCGGGCAGCGAGCTGCGGACGGGCCTGATCCGCGGCTTCGTGACCTTCGACGCGGCGATGGCGGCCCAGGTGCCCAACCCGCTGCGCCCGGGGGAGACGGTGCCGCTCTACGATCTGCTGCGGGGAGGCGGCGCGTGCCGCGCCGGGGACGACTCGGACGACCTGGACGGCGACGGCACGCCGGACGGCTGGTGGTTCTACCTGAACTTCACGGCCGAAGAGGTGCCCTGGAGCGAGTGAGCGCCGAGGCGAGCGGGGCGTGGGCGGGCCGTCCCCCGCGCCCCCGACGAGCGAGCGGCGCGAGCCGTCGAGAGGGCCCCGGGGCGAGCGCGCTCCGGGGCCCTCGCTCGTCGGGACAGACGAGGTGAGACGGCGACAGCGGAGACCGCGACGCGCGAAGGAGCCCGGATCGCGCGGTGGGAGCGTGCGAAACGTGAGGAGAGGCTCGCGTTCGGGCGGGGTGCGCCGGGGGGAGCTTCGCCGCGGAGGCGTAGGGTGGGGGCGTGGGTGCGGATGGCGACGACCGGGTGGACGACGCTCTCTGGGTGGCGGTGGTGAACCGTCTCCAGGGGGAGCTCGACGCCTCCGCGCGGATCGAGCGGCTCTTCGAATACCTCGAGACCTTCCCCACGGGCGTGCACAACCGGCGCGCCGCCGAGGCCATCGAGGAGCTCCTCTACGAGGTGCGCGACGCCCGCCACCGGGCCGAGCTCCGTACGCGGCTCCGCGCCGTGCGCGATCCGCACATGCCGCCGCTCGAGCCGAACACCTGGATCCCCTTCGAGGACGCGAGCGAAGAGTAGGGCGTGGCGCCGCGCCGATGGGATCCCCCCTTCGGTGGGGATGCTCTCCGCCCTCCGCCGTCCGCGTTCCGGGCTGGCGCTCGAGTCCGCGCCCGATGCCGCGTTCGCGGAGGAAGCGCAGGGACGACCGCGGCGGAAGTGCGCTCGGCCGCGAGCGCGCCGGCTCGAAGCTGCTTCCGGAACATGCTCGCGCTCGTCCACGGTCCGAAGTGCCGAGGCGGAGAGCTCGGGACGCTCGGACCAATCGAGCACGAGCTCGAGCACGATTCACGGAGCGCGACGCCGCCTTGGCGCGCTTGCGTCCGCGCGGGAGCGCGCTTACCCGTGGCTCGGCCCCGCGGCGGGGAGCCCCCCATCATGCAGCCCCGAGAACCCTTCGAGGTCCCCGCCGACGCGGAGGCCGCCCGCGCCGCGCAGCGCGCCCTGGCCCCGCGGATCGAGCTCGTCGATCGGCTCGGGCCCGTGCGCCGCGTCGCCGGCGCGGACGTCGCCTACGAGAAGGACGGCGAGCGCTTCTGGGCCGCCGTCGTCGTGCTCGACGCGCGCTCCCACCGCGTCCTCGAGGTGCGCCGCCACGCGGGCGCGAACCCCTTCCCCTACGTGCCGGGCTGCCTCTCCTTCCGCGAGCTCCCGGCGCTCCTGCCCTGCTTCGCCGCGCTCTCGGCGCCGGTCGACCTCGTCGTCTGCGACGGCAACGGGCTCCTCCACCCGCGCGGCTTCGGCGTCGCCTCGCACCTCGGCCTCCTCCTCGACGTGCCGAGCATCGGCGTCGCCAAGAACCGGCTCCTCGGCGCCCACGCGCCCCTCGACGCGGCCCGCGGGGCCCACGCGCCGATCACGCACCAGGGGCGCCACCTCGGCGACGCCCTCCGCACCCGCGCGAAGGTGAAGCCGGTCTACGTCTCGCCGGGCCACCGAGTCGGCTTCGCGACGGCGCGCGCGACGGTGCTCGACCTCGCGCGGCGCTACCGGCTCCCGGAGACGACCCGCGCGGCCGACCAGGAGGTGGGCCGCATGAGGCGCGAGGCGCTCGGCCCTTAGAGCGTGCTCCGCGCGTGGGCGCGGGGCGCAGCGTGGAGCGCGACGGACCGGGCCCCGTGCGCGGCGCGGAGTCGCGGCGCCATCTCGCTGGGATGCTCGACCGCGCCGGCGCGAGAGCGCCGCCGTCAGCACCCGGAGGCGCTCGGCCTCCTCGAGAGGGGCAACCCTTCTTCGAGGAGGCCGAGCGCTCCACCCGAACGAGCCGGTCGGCGGCGTCGCCGGGCTCAGAACCAGCTGAAGTCGATGCCGAACCGCACGGTGATGAGCGGCAGCTTCACCTCGAGGCCCTTCTTGCCGGCCTTCAACCCGAACTCCGCCTTGAACCCGAGCTCGCCGCCCGCCGTGAGGGGCCCGGCCTGGCCATCGAGGCTCACCGATCCCGCGTTCACGCCCACCGCGACGCCACAGTCGCCGCCCGAGCAGCCGAGCGTGCCGTGGGCGCCGCCGAGGACGAGCTGTGCGCCCACCCGGACCTCCGGCGCGAGCTCCGTCTCGGCGCGGAGCTTCACCGCCGCCACGTCGGCCGCGACCCCGGTCGTGGAGACCGAGACGGAGCCGGCGCCGACGGAGCCGTGGTCGCCGACCTGCTTGCCCTTCCACTTGTGCCGGAAGACCTCGACGCCGCGCTTGCGATCGTTCCGCTTGGCCTTCCCGCTTCCGTTCACGTGCGCGCCGTCGGAGACGGTCACGCCGCGGGCCTGCCGGCCGTCGGGGTCGACGAAGCGCAGCGGGTCGTTGAGGGCGTAGGCGTAGAGGTTGCACTCGAGGGGGCTCTCGCTGCAGCGCTCGAGCTCCTCGCCGAAGAGCGGGTCGGGCGTCCAGAAGCGCCCGAGGAGCGGGTCGTAGTCGCGCACGCCCATGCGCACGACACCGAGCCGCGCGTCGTAGCCGCGCGAGGCGTAGTCGAGCCGCCGCGCCAGCGGCGAAGGCGTGTCCCGCTCGCCGAAGGCGGAGACAGGCAGGTGCTTGCCCCGCGCCACGCGCACCGTGCCGCGGAGATCGGCGCCGACCGGCTCGAAGCCGCTCCGGGAGAGCAGACCGATCACCTGCCCGCCGATCTCCACGCGCTCGACGAAGCCGCTCGCGTCGAGGAACCCGCCAAGGACCCACGCCGCCACCGGCACTCCGTCCTCGCGCTCGAGGATGCGGTTGCCCTCGTGGTCGTAGAGGTAGGTGTGCACGGCGCCGTCCCCGGTGGCGCGCGCGAGCTGCCCGTCGGGGCCGTACTCGAAGCTCAGCCCGTCGCGCGCCACGACCCGGCCGGCGTCGTCGAGCCGGTAGACGTGCCCGGCGCGCTCGAGCGTGCCCGCCCCCGCGCCGAGCGGGTCCGCGGCGCCGTCGCGCGTGACCTCCTCGAGGAGCCCGTTCGCGTCGTAGCCGTAGCCGTAGTCGGCGCCCGCGTCGGTCGTCGACGAGGCCAGAAAGCCCGCGGCGTCGTAGCCGTAGCCGACGTCGTAGGTCGCGAGGGACATGCCGCCCGCGCCGAGCTCGATCTGCTCGGCGCGCACCTGCCCGCGCGCGTCGAGCTGCGTGTCGAGGGAGAAGGTCCACGCCTCGGTCTCGACCGTGTGGCCGCGCATGCGGCGCGTCGTCGCGTCGAAGCTGGGCACGACGACCGTCCCGTCCTCGAAGGTCGCCGCGAGGAGCTTGTCCTCCGCGTCGTACTGCAGCGTGAAGAGCGACTCGCCGTCGACGCGCACCTCGCGCAGGCGCCCGTGGGCGTCGAGCAGGTGCTCGCGCGTGGTCTCCTCGAGCACCATCTCACCCGCGAGGACGGTCCGGGTGCGGCGCCGGAGCGAGCCGTCGTCGTACCAGGCCTCCTCGAGGCGCACGGTGCGCCATCCGTCGAGCACGACCTCCGCGGCGACGCGCCGCCCCGCCGGGTCGAAGACCTCTCGCCGGGTGTAGCCGGGGCCGCTCGTCGCGCTCAGGCGCCCGCGCTGCCCGACCGCCCCGTCGCCGTCCCAGACGCGCAGGTAGGTCGCCGCGCGCCCGCTCGGATCCGAGTGCGTCTCGGCGAGGACGCGCCCGATGGCGTCGCGCTCGATGTCCACGCGCCGGGTGGGCTCGCCGCGCGCGTCGCGCCAGGCCTTGCTGCGGAGCCGGCCCGCGTCGTCGTAGGCGTAGCGGAGCGAACCGATGTCGTCGTGGCGCACCTCCGCCGGGCGCCCGAGGCCGTCGTAGCGGATCGAGCGCGTCGTCACGCCGTCCGGGAGGCGCACGTCGACCAGGCGCCCGAGGGCGTCGTACGCGAGCTCGGTGCGGCGCCCGGCGCCGTCTTCCAGGGCCACCGGACGCCCGGCGCCGTCCTCGACCCGGCGCTCGGTCACGGCGCCCCCCTCGACGCGCTCGCTCACCAGCCCGTCCACGCCGAGGGCGCGCTGGAAGGCGCGCTCCTGGCGGACGAGGCTCCCGTCGGCGGCCTCCTGGATCACGCGCTCCTCGATCAGCGGGTGCCCGAGCGTGCTCTGCTCCTCCGCCCCGAGCGCGTCGCTCTCGGCGGCGAGCGCCTCGAGGTCGAGGGCCTCGAGCGCGCCCTCCCAGGTGCCGCGGTAGCGCCGGGCCTCGGTCGCGGCGCCCCGATCGCGGGTCGTGACCGCGCCGACGGCCCAGCCCTCGGGGATGCGCTTCAGGGTCGCCATCTCGAAGCCGGCCGCGGAGAGGATCGCCGCGACCTCCGTGTGCCCCTCGCCGGCGAGCGTGCGCTCGACGATCCGGGCCGGCCGCGTCCCCTCGGCGAAGCGATGGACGAAGGTCCGATCGGGCCGCGCCGCGTCGCCCTCGCCCACGTCGTCCCACTGCGCCGCGAGGTGCTCGAGCGCGTCGAAGCGGAAGTGCCGCGTCCAGGTCCGGCCGCGATCCTCCTCGAGGCGGAGCACCCGATCGGTGACGCCGTCGACGCGCACCTCCGTGACGACGCCGTCGGGCGCGGTCAGGGCGCGGAGCCGCTCGAATCGGGCGTCCCAGCGCAGGGTCGTCGTGCCCTTCCCGGCCTCCGCGATCTCCACCGGACGCTCGGCCCCGTCGTAGGTGATGCGCTGCAGCTCGAGCTCCTCGCCGCCGCCGCGCACGCGCACGGAGGTGGGCGCGCCGCTCGGGAGCCGCTCGAAGGAGACCGCGTGCTCGAAGTCGAGCTCGCCCCGCCCCGGGTGCACGCCGCGCGTCCGGGTCTCGGCCGGGAGGCAGTGCGGCGCGTCCCCGAGACCGGCGAGCCGCGCGCGCTCGACGCTCTCGATGCGCGTGCCGTGCGGGCCGCTCGTCGCGATCTCCACCGGGCAGAGGTCGTCCCAGCGCCGGATCGCGCGGGACTCGACGCGCCAGCGCGCGCCCCCGTCGACGAGCTCGCGGGTGCGCGTGGAGGGCCGCAGCCAGCGGAGGCCGGCGTAGCGCGCCTCCTCGAAGTCGGCCTCCCAGCGGCGCACCAGCCCGGGCTCGCGATCGTCGGTGCGGGACCCGCCGAGCGGGACGCCCTGCACGTCGTCGTCGTGGTGGAAGCGCGCCGTCTCGCGGCCGTGGGCGCCGACGCGCGTGACCTCCTCGAAGCCGAGCAGGAAGCGCCCCTCGCCGTGGAAGCGCGCGCCCGCGAAGGTGTAGCGGTGGGCCCAGGGCGCCTCGCCGACGGCGCGGACCTCCATGCCCACGAGGAGCGGCGGCCGCCGCACGATGCCCGGCGTCGCCGGGGCGCGCTCCCAGGCGAGCTCGACCACGCCGCCCTTGCCGTCGTCGGCGCGCACGAGCAGGCCCGTCTCCGGGCGCGAGAGGGTGATGGCCTCGGCGCGGAGCCCCTCGATGACGACGATCTGCTCCTCGCCGCGCCCCTCGAGGTCGACGGCGACCGGGAGGCCGACGTTCGTCGTGATCTCGCCGAAGGCGGGGACCGCGCGCTGGGCGAAGTGGTCGCCGCGGTTGGTGAAGAGGTAGAGCCAGCGGCCGTAGCCGAGGACGATGTCGACGAGGCCGTCCTGGTTCGTGTCCGTGAAGGTCAGCGAGAACCAGCGGAGGTCCGTGATCTCGCGCCCGCCGTAGAGGCGGAGCGGCAGGCGCTCGGCCTCCTCCGCGAAGACGTGGCCGCCGAGGCCGTACCAGACGTAGAGCGCGCCGCTCGAGCGTCCGATCAGGTCGACCAGGCCGTCGCCGTTCACGTCGTGGGCCCAGGTCGCCGTCGGCTCGAAGGCCGGCCGGAGGGTCTGGCGCGGGAGGGGACGGAAGGCGACGCCGGCCTCGCCGCTCTCGTTGGCGAGCACCTGCACGCGGCCGCGCTCGACGCGGACGATGTCCGGCGCGCCGTCCCGGTTCAGGTCGGTCATGCGCGTGTTGGCGCCGAGCTCGAAGCCCCCGCTGACGCGGCGCTCGGCCTCGAGGTGGCCGGCCCGGTCGCAGACCGCGATCTCCGTGGAGGCGCCGCGGCGGCGCGTGACCACGACGCTCGGCTCGGTGCGGCCGACGTGGAGCGGGAGGAGGGTGCGCGGCGCGCTCGGGGCGCCGGCCGCCGGGCGGCAGCGCGGATCCTCGGTGCCGTCGCGGGGCGGCAGGGGCTCGGAGATCCACTCGTCGCCCTCCTGCCGGAAGAGGAGCAGCTCGTCGCGGTGCTCGAGCTCGAGGCGGCCGTCGAGCTCGAGGTCGACGAAGGCCACCTCGTCCGGCTGGATGCCCGCCTGGCCGGCGTAGGCGAGGTAGGAGTCGAGGGCCGGGAGGGGCTCGAGGGAGGACTCGGCGAGCACGGCCTCGGGGCGACCGTACGCGAAGCGCTGGACGGGCTCGCTGGCGCCGCTCGCGAAGGTGCGCTGCAGCGTGCTCAGGTGGAAGGCCGCGCCGCTCGGGCTGTCCTCGTAGCCGAGCGCGTAGCGCCAGCGGAGCGCGAAGCCGTCCCGCGCCGGGTCGTCGGGCCGGGCCGCGTCCGGGCTGCGCACGGCGACCTCGACGCCCGTGACGCGCTCGTCGAGCACCTGGGGCGCGCCGAAGCGGTAGCTCGTGATGGGGATCGGCACGGGCTCGCGCGTGAAGCGCATGCGGTACTGGCGCTCGGCGCCGCGCCCGCCCCAGCGGACCTCCGCGAGGTAGCGGCGGCCGATGCCGTCCTCGTAGGAGAGCGTCGTGCGCTCGCCGTTCGGGGCCTCGACGGAGGTGAGGTACCAGGTGTGGACGCCGAGCCCGGGCGCCTCCACGGCGGCGTCGGCGCCGAAGACGAAGACCTCGCCCTCCTCGGTGGTGGCGACCCAGGCGCCAGCGCCGCGCGCCACGCGCACGCGGGCCCGGAGCCCGGCCGGGTACCAGTAGCCGTCGTCGCCCTCGTGGAGCACGCCCCAGGGGCTCGCGAAGAGGTCGGTCTCGTAGTCGATGGTGCCGCTCGGGCGGAAGCGCTCGATGGTGAGGCTCGCGCCCCAGCCCATGCCCCACTCGCCCTGGCCGCGCTCCGGCGCGTAGGTGGGGAGCACGCCGGCGCGGAGGGCGCCGCGCTCCTCGGGCACCTCGAGCGGGGAGTCGAGCGTGACGGATCCGCGCGCGAGCGCGTCGGCGCCCCAGGAGAGGCTCGCGAAGGCGCCGGAGACGTCGCCGCGGGAGGGGGGCGCGAGGTTCGGGGGTTGGACCCGCGCGTCGGGCGCGAGCTGCGCCGCGGCGGGCGCGGCGAGCGCGAAGGTGAGCGCGAGCGTCGTCGCGCGGCTTCTCCAGGTCATCTCAGCTCTCCTTCGAGCGGGCGCAGCGGTCCATCCGCCACGCGCCTCCGCGGCGCCGCCCCGCCCCGCCTCGGAGGGGCGACGGGGGCGACGGCGCCGCGGAGGCGCGCGACGCGCGGGGGATCCCCCGCGGCGTCACGCGCCTCGCGTCGGGTCAGAAGGTCGGGAAGGGCGGCTCGTCCCCCGTCGGGAAGGGCGGCTCGTCCCCGGGCGGCTCGTCCCCCGTCGGGAAGGGCGGCTCGTCCCCGGGCGGCTC
>MDTG01120312.1_pt1 | contig 16251 bp, 11 predicted proteins | sample 811421 | NCBI WGS metagenome assembly MDTG01 (sample SAMN05326645, study PRJNA326480) | marine metagenome | isolation source: seawater | place: Pacific Ocean: South East | collected 2011 | reverse complement strand
GTCCCCGACAGCGAAGGATCCGGACGTCGGCCGGGATGCCGGGAGCGATCGCAAGGATGATCGCAAGGTGTTCCGCAAGAACGATCGAACGGCCACCCGCAAACCTGCTCGCACGGGGACCCATCGAGTCGAGGACCGGAACACGGATCGCGCCCCGCGGTCCGAGCGGCGGGTCGAGCACCCCACCGGCGGCGCCGGCACGCGCCGACCGTCGAAGAGCGGACCCGCCAGGCCGAAGCGCTACCAGAGTCGCGGCTGGGGCGGATCGAACGCCGGGGAGGCCGAGTCCGCGCGCGGGTCGGGACGGACCGACCGCCGCACCGATGCCCGCCGTACGGATCGATCGAAGACCGGTCGCACGCCAGGGGCCACGAAGCGGTCGACCTGGTCGAATCGCGCCGACCGGACCGGGTCGTCGCGACGGTCGGATCGTTCGGATCGTTCGGAACGGACGGAGCGATCGGGCAAGTCGACCTGGTCGAACGCCCCGAAGCGGACCGGACGGACCGGGAAGGGGAAGGCGGCCCACCGCCCGAAGGACCGGAACGCCGGCACGCCGGGCGCCCGATCGAAACGAACCGACCGGAGCCCCCGTCGCCCGGAGGCCGGCGGCGGCTGGTCCGGACGTCCCTCGGGATCGGGTCGACCAGGTGGTTCCTCCACGCCCGGGAAGACCCGGCGCGGCCGGAGCGGCAAGGGCATCGAGGGCGCGGGACGACACGCCGGCACGAGCACGCGCGGGCAGCGTCGCGGCAAGGGCGCGGGGCCACGGGTCAAGGGCGGCTACAGCGCCCGCCCCGGGAGCAGCTCGCACCGGCGACGAAACGCCGGGCGCTGACGCGGGTCCCGGGTCGGGTCGGCCCCTATGATCAGGTCGTCACCCCCGCACCTCGGACGGAAGGAAGCCCGCCCTGCAACCCATCGAGCACCAATGCGACGTCGCGATCATCGGGGCGGGGCCGGCGGGACTCGCCGCGGGCCGTGCGCTCCTCGAGCGTGGCCGGAGCATCCGGCTCTTCGACAAGGGACGCGGTCCGGGCGGCCGGTTGAGCACCCGTCGCGCCGGGGCGCTTCGATTCGACCACGGGGCCCGTGCCCTGGACTTCCCGGAGGGTTCGGAGGCGGCGACGCTCGAACGCTGGCGGGCGCGGGGGGCGGCGGCACGCTGGTCACCGAGGCCCGGCGGCGACCGGGCACCACGGGAGCACTGGGTCGGGGTGCCGGGGATGAATGCGGTGGTGCGCGCGGAGGCGGAGGAACTCGAACCCACCTTCGGTTCGCGCATCACCCGGCTGGACCGGACCCCGGAGGGATGGGCCCTGGTCGACCTGGACGGGACGGTGGTCTGCCGGGCGCCGGAGGTGGTGGTCGCGGTCCCCGCCCCCCAGGCGCAGGTGTTGCTGGAACCCACGGGGTTCCGCCACCTCGATGCGATCGAAGACGTGGTCCTCGATCCGGTGTGGGCGTTCATGTTCGAGGGCCCGGACCGCAGCGCAGTGGGGTTCGACGTGCTCGAGCGCCCGAGCCCGGTGATCGAGTACCTCGAAGCCCAGGCCAGCAAGCCCGGTCGGGCGGAGGATCGAGCGTGGGTGGCGCACGCGACGGTGGCATGGAGTCGGGCGCACCTCGAGGATGAACGGGCGTCGGTGGAGCGGGTCCTGGGCGAGGAGGTCGCACGGCTGCTCGGCCATCCGGTGGCGCCGCCCTGGAGCGCGCATCGCTGGCGATACGGGCTGGTACGCACCCCGGCCGGCGCGCCGTGCCTGCGTGACGAGTCGCTCGGGCTGGTCGCCTGCGGCGACTGGTGCCTGGGCCCCGCGGTCGAACACGCGCTGGCCAGCGGACGTGCCGCCGGGAGCGGGTGAGTCCGCGGGACGCGCCGGACCCCCATCCGCCCGCACCGTATACTCGTGTCCGCGACCAGCGGAGCCGGAGACCCTCCACATGACCCTGATCACCTCCACCCGCACCCTCCTGACCGGCCTGGTCCTGACCGCCATGACCCACCACGGCTGCCATGCCCCGGAACCGACCGACGACGGCTCGAGTGACGCCTCGAGTGACGGCCCGAGTGACGCCTCGAGCGATGCCTCGACTGGTGCCTGGTTCGACGACCGTCGATGGTCCAATCGACTGGTGGTCTTCACCGACGTGGACCCCGGGGCCGACCGGCAGCAACGATTGCTCGAGGGACGCGAGGCGGGCCTCGAGGACCGCGACCTGCTGGTGGTCGGGGTGGCGGGTCGGACCGCGACCCTGCTGGCGGGAACCGCCCCCACCCTGCCGTCGGGGACCGCGTTCGCGAACCGCTTCCAGCTTCCCGGGGACCGGTTCCAGATGGTGCTGGTGGGCAAGGACGGTCGGGTGAAGCGTCGCCGGGACGAGCCGATGCCCCCCGAGGAGCTCTGGTCGATCATCGACGCGATGCCGATGCGACAGGACGAGATGCGGCGCGGGCGCGACTGACCGGGCCACCTCGCCGGGATCCCCCACCCGGGGAGGACGTACGGCATCGGGGGGGCTACCCTATGGTCATGTCCAGACTCTTCACCATCATCTCCCCCGCCAAGTCACTCCAGATGGACGGCGCCGAGGATTCGGCCTGCGCGTTCGAGGCCAGCCGGCCGCGGTTCGCCGCGAAGACGCGTTCGCTCGCCGGGACCCTGCGCGAGCAGTCCCCGAGGACCCTCGCCTCCCTGATGTCGATCTCCCCCAAGCTGGCCGAGCTGAACTCCGAGCGATGGGAACGCTTCGGCTCCCGCGGGAACCCGCGCGGGGCGGCGGCGATGTGCTTCCGCGGCGACGTCTACCAGGGCCTCGAGGCGTGGACGATGTCCGGGCGGTCCCTCGACTGGATGCAGGCGCACGTGCGGATCCTCAGCGGGCTCTACGGACTGCTCCGGCCGCTCGACGTGATCCAGCCCTACCGGCTCGAGATGGGCACCCGACTCCGGACCGAGGTCGGACGCGACCTCTACGCCTTCTGGGGCGACCAGCTGATGCGCACCCTCCGCAAGGACATGAAGGACGCGGGCGCCGACACCCTGGTCAACCTCGCCAGCGACGAGTACTCGAAGGCCGCGCGGCTCGACGAACTCGGGGCGGACGTCCTCGACGTCAAGTTCATGCAGAAGGACGGCGGCTCGCTGCGGTTCATCTCGTTCTTCGCGAAGCGCGCCCGCGGGCTCATGGCCCGCTGGATGGCCGACCACCGTCCGCGCACCCTCGCGGACCTCGAGGGGTTCGACGTGGAGGGCTACCGGTTCCACCGCGCGGAGAGCGACGACGGACTGATGGTCTTCTCGCGACCCCGACCCGCGGCCGCGGGCAAGGCGGGCTGAACCGGCGTGCGTCGGCGTGAACCGCGCATGAACCAGCGGATTCACTCCGGCTCCGGCACCGTCCAGGGGACCACCTCGCGAACCTGCCGCGCACGCCGCCAGGTGTCCGTGGAGTAGAGCAGCACCGCGATCCAGATCAGCACGAACGCCAGGACCTCGAGGGCCTCGAACGGCTCGCCCAGCAGCAGCACCGCCAGCAGGAGCTGGCCGGTGGGCGCGGTGAACTGGAGGAGCCCCAGGGTGGAGAGGGTGATCCGCCGCGCCGCGCCGGTGTAGAGCAGCAGCGGCACCACCGTCTGGGGTCCGGCCAGCAGCAGCAGCGCCCAGACCCAGGGGACCGAGAGGGCCCCGGGTCGCACGTCGTCGCCGGCGAGGACCAGCAGCCCGATCATCACCGGGAGCATCAGCATCATCTCCATCGTCAGTCCCGGTCCCGGGGCGGCGCGCACCTGCTTCCGGATCAGGCCGTAGATCCCGAAGCTGAAGGCCAGGATCAGCGAGACCCACGGCAGGTGGCCGAGCGCGATGGTCATCAGCACCACCCCCACGCCCGCGATGGCGACCGCCAGCTGCTGCAGGCCGCGCAGTCGCTCCCCCAGGAAGACCGCGCCCAGCAGGACCGAGACCAGGGGGTTGATGTAGTAGCCGAGACTTCCCTCCATGAGCCGGTTCTCGAGCACCGCCCAGGTGAAGGTGAACCAGTTGATCGCGAGCAGGCATGCGGAGCAGAGCAGGAGCGCGAGGACCCCCGGCGCGCGCAGGATCGTTCCCAGTTCCCGGAGTCGACGGCTCGCCAGCAGGATCAGGAGCATCGTCGGCAGTCCGGAGACCACCCGCCAGGCGAGCTGCTGCTCGGCGGGGATCTCCCGCAGGACGTGGAAGTAGAGCGGGGTCACCAGCGCCCACCAACCGAAGGCGGAGAGCGCCATCGCGATCCCGGGGGTCGAGGCGCCGGCGGCCGGGGTTGGGGGGGTGGTCTGGGTCATGGTCGGGTCGGGGGGGCCGGGTGGTGGTTCACGGGGTCCGGGTGATCGAGGTGATCATCGAGATCGAGACCGCCACCAGGATCAGTCCGAAGATGATACGCAGCTGGCGCCCGGGGACCCGGCTCGCGCAGGCGGCCCCGAACCGCGTGCCGAGGAGCGAGGCCCCCCCCGCCGCCGGCAGGGCCGGCCAGAAGACGTACCCGATCGTCCACGGGCTGTCGGGGTCGCCGATCGACAGCAGGCCGGTGAAGCAGAAGGCGATCGTGCCGATCACCGCGGCGGGCAGGGTGAAGGTCGAGCTGGTGCCGCTGACCCGGGGCTGGGGAAGGCCCATCCAGGTCAGCCAGGGGACGCTGATCGCGCCGCCGCCCACCCCGAGCATGCCGGACTTGTAGCCGATCAGGAATCCACCCAGGTTCAGCCACCGCCGGGCGGGGACCCGCACCGCTCGCGGGGTCGCCTGCCGGAACCCGAAGATCATGGTCCCCGCCACCGCCAGGAGCACCACCCCGAAGACCACCACCAGCACCGGGGGCCGGACCAGGTCCGCGACCACCGCGCCCGCCACCACCCCCACCGCGATCGCGGGCAGCACCCGGCGGGTGATGCCCCAGTCGACGTCGCCTCGACGAGCGTGGGCGCGCACCGAGCCGATCGAGGTGGCGACCATGACCAGCAGCGAGGTCCCGGCCGCGAAGTGCATCGGTTGCTCGGTCTCCAGCCCCGACCAGGTGAAGAGGTAGTAGAGGCACGGCACCATCAGCATGCCGCCCCCGATGCCGAGCAGGGCCGCGATGAAGCCGATGCCCAGGCCGAGCAGGATCATGATGGCCAGTACCGCGAGCATGCTGGTAGATCGTCCATCGGGGCGGGCGGAGTCCATCCAATGGATCAGATACCGGCCCTGGTGCCGCCCTCGCGGGTGGCGTGCCCGGTCCCCGGGACGGGATGGTACGCTCCTGCCATGAGACGATCGATCCTGCGCACGATGATGCTGGTCCTCACCGGACTCGGCGGGGCCTGCACGACCAACTACCCGAACCAGGACCCGGTGGGCCGGACGTTCCCCACCGTCACCGGCGAGGACCTCGAGCAGACCTCGGTCACCCTCCCCACCGCCTACCGCGGTGCCCCCGCCCTCTACCTGGTGGGCTACCGACAGAACACCCAGTTCGACCTCGACCGCTGGACGATCGGCCTGCTGCAGGCCGACTTCCCCTGCCGGATCGTCGAGGTCCCGACGATCCCCGGACTGGTCCCGAGCCTGATCAAGGGCACCATCGACGACGGCATGCGCTCCGGGATCCCGAAGGAGGACTGGGCCAGCGTGGTCACCCTCTACGGCGACGCCGCGAAACCGGTGGTGGAGTTCACCGGGAACGCGAACCCCCGGAACGGGCGCATCCTCCTGCTCGACGCGGAGGGCACGGTCGTCTGGTTCTGGGACCAGGGCTTCTCGGCCCGGCGCGTGCTCGAACTCTCCAGGCTCGCCGGGGACCTGGACTCGTGATCCTCGCCGCCATGATCCTCGGTGCCGGCGTCCTGCTGCAGGCGACGACCCCCGACGAGCCCTCGACCCGGTGGTACCGGGGCAACACCCACACCCACACCCTGTGGAGCGACGGCGACGCCCCCCCGGAGCACGCGGTGCGCTGGTACGCGGACCACGGCTACCAGTTCCTGGTGCTCTCCGACCACAACGTCATGCAGGAAGGCGAACGCTGGTTCGAGATCGGGGAGGAGGGACGACTGACCCCGGCCAGGGTTCGCGAACTCGTCGAGCGTTCGCCGGAGGGCTGGGTGGAGACCCGCGAACTCGAGGGCGCCCGGTCCATGCGACTCAAGGACCTCGGGGAACTCAAGGCCGCGTTCGAGCGACCGGAGTCGTTCCTGCTGATCCCGGGGGAGGAGGTCACCGACCGCTACCGGATGGCGGAGGTCCACATCAACGGCCTGAACCTCGCGGGGGTGATCGAGCCCCAGCGGGGGGATTCGGTCGCGGCGACGATCCAGAACAACCTCGACGCGATCGCGGAGCACGGCCGACGCCACCAGCGTCCGGTCCTCGGGCACCTCAACCACCCGAACTTCCGGACCTCCCTGGGGGTTGAGCACCTCGCGGGGCTGCGCGGCGAACGCTTCTTCGAGGTCTACAACGGGCACCGTTCGGTGGACAACGAGGGCGCGTCCGCCCCGGACTCCACCGAGGCGATGTGGGACAAGGCGCTGGTGCTGCGGCTGCACGAGGGCGCGGGCGACGGTGGACTTCTGTACGGGCTGGCCACCGACGACGCCCACGACCACTACGAGGTCGACGCGGTCTCGGTCCCGGGACGGGGCTGGGTCATGGTCCGCGCGGAACGACTGGAGGCGGACGCGATCATCGAGGCGATGCGACGCGGGGACTTCTACGCCTCGACCGGGGTCGCGCTCCGTTCGCTGGAGTCGGACGGTCGGACGATCCGACTCGAGGTCGATGAACGACCGGGGGTCGCCTACACCGTCGAGTTCATCGGGGCGCGCACCACCGACGGGGACCGGCGTCCGGTCGCGGAGGTGCTGCAGGCCGGCAGCGGACCCCGCGCGAGCTACCGCTTCACGGGCGACGAGCTCTACGTCCGGGCGCGGATCACCAGCGACCGGGCGCACCCGCGGCCCTACGCGGCGGGCGACCTCGAGCAGGCGTGGACCCAGCCGGTGCGCCCGGCGAGGGACGCCGGGGACGAACCCGACCCGGAGGGGTGAACCCGCCGACCGCGTTCAGCCGGAGGGAGCGGGCCAGAGGTCGGTGCGATCCGCGTCGACGTCGAAGGCGAGGGACCTGAACCAGGGGAAGAGGTCGGTGCCGGTCCCCCGGCTCCAGACCGCGACGCAGTCGTCCATGGTGTACCCGGGTCGGTCCGCGTCGACCAGCGCACGCTTCGCGGCGAAGTACCGGGCCAGCGCGTCCGGTCCGTGCCGTCGTTCGAGTTCCTCGAAGACGAAGTAGGACTTGCCCCAGACCAGGTCGCGGTGCACGCCGTCGGACTGCGGATCCACCGCGTCGAGGTCCGGGTCGTGCCGGCGTGCCTTCGCGAGCTGCCGCTGGAGGGTCGCCTCCGCCTCGGGCATCCCCATCCGGCGACCGACCCGGATGCCCAGGTAGGTGGCGATCGGCTCGTTCCACATCGGTTCGGGGTGCGGGAGCACCCAGGAGTGCCCCGCCTCGTGCGCGATCAGCTCGATCATGGGGTAGCGCTGCTCGGGGTAGTTGCCCCACCACGCGCCGATCGCGATCCGTCGTCCGCTGGAGAAGCCACCGCCCCCGGTGGGGAGGATCAGCAGCGAGGTGATCATCCCCGGGGAGGGTTCGCACCCGGTGAGCTCGACGAGGTGGGGTCGGACCTCGGTGTACACCTGGTGGATGTCCTCGACGAAGCGTGCGGTCCCGTCGTGGTACTCGACGGTGAGGGGACCGACCTGTCGGCGGTGCTCGGCGGGCAGTCGACGCGGCAGGGGACCGGTGCAGGCCTTGCGGGCGGCGCGGGACTCGAGCATGGGGGTGACCCACGCGGCGTTGATCGGGTCCGAGGCATCGGGCCGCCGGCCGAAGAGCCCGCGGGAACCCACGACCAGCGCGCCGCCCCCCGGCCCCCCGAGCTCGCGCGCGGCGAGCACCGGCCGACCGTCGCGGTCGACCACCAGCGGGGTCCACGGGGGATCGATCCCGTCCCGCGGGAGTTCGAGCACGTTCCCCCGGCGGAACTCGATCGACGCCCCCTCGAGTTCCCCCACCCCGCGCAGCGGGCCGGCGGCGGGCCGGTCGGAGAGCAGGAGCCCGAAGTCCTCGGCCAGGGCGTGGGCGGGGAGGTCCGGGTCGGCACCGTCCGCCATGAGCAGCACGGTGCCCCCCCGTCGGGCGAAGTCCAGCACGTTCCGTCGGGCGTCGTCGCGGTAGGGGATCCGGGGATTCCCGCCGGTGAGCAGCAGGAGGTTGAACGGTTCGAGGTCCGCCTTGCCGAGACTGCCCCAGTTGCGCACGTCGCGACCACCGTTGGCCGCGAGGTACTGCCGGTGGAAGCGGCCGTCCATGTAGAAGGTGAATTCCTGGGAGATGTCGCTCAGCGACCGGACCTGCGGGGGGTCGGGGTCCTGAACCGGGGCCGGGGCCGGGTTCGCGGCAGGCGCGAGGACGGGGACGAGGAGGAAGGCGAGCAGGCCGGGCAGGAAGGTGGTCATCGCCACACCTTATCGATCGGGGCCCGGGTGCGGGGGATTCAGCCGATCACGCGTCGCTTCTGCTGGAGGTAGTCCCAGAGCACGAAGCGATCGAGGTCGTCGCCCCCGGTGAAGAACACCCGGCCCTGGGTCCGCTCCGCGAGGCGGTGGGCGAAGGCGATGTCCTCGGAGTTCTGGCTCCAGCTGGGTACCAGGAAGATGTTGATGGTGATCCCCTCCCGCGCGCAGAGCTGCGCCTCCCGCATCGTCGCCTCCTCGGTCAGGGGGTCCGGCGGGTAGAGCAGGAACAGCTCGTCGCCCTCATAGTGGGCGGTGGGCAGTCCGTCGGTGATCAGCATCACCTGGCGATTGGGGGTGTCCTGCGCGGAGAGCATCCGCCGGGCGAGGGCGAGGGAGGACTGGATGTTCGTGAAGTGCGGGTGCACCATGAACTCCGAGACCTCGGGGTCCGACATGTCGACGCGGAGCCGGACCCAGGGGTCGTGGATGGTCACCGGCTTGGGCATCAGTTCGGGGAGCTCGGAGACGTGGCGCAGCTTCGCGAAGCTGTACATCTCGATCAGGGAGAGGTGGTCGCCGGGGTACTCGCGCCGGATCAGCCCGTCGAGCGCGAGCGCCATCTTCTTGCAGGCGATGTACTGGCCGCCGTGCCGCATCGACCCGGACATGTCCATGATCAGGGCGCTGGCGGCCTTGGGGTTGTTGCGGGTCTCGTGGATCTCGATGTCGTCGGACCCGATCGCGAACCCCTCGCCCCGGGAGCGGCTGCGGATCGCGGCGTTGACCAGGGTCTGGGGGATGTTGAGGTGCGCGCCGGAGTCGCCGAACTCGTAGGGACGGGTGCGTTCCATCTCGACCGCGCCCTCCCCCACCACCGGACCGGTGTGCCGGCCGCTGCGCGAGGCCTCCAGTTCGCTGAAGACCTCCTCGAGCAGGGTGCCCTGGACGGTGCGCAGCGCCTTGGGTCCCAGCTGGTAGCCGTCCTCGGTCCGCTCGAGGCCCGCGGCCTCCGCCTGCTCGCGGATCATCGACTCGATCCGGGATCCCATCTCCCGCAGCTCGTCGAGGTCCGCCTCCTCCACGAACTCCCGGAGTGCGTCCATGTCGATGAGCCCGACCTTGGCGTTCTCGCGGGCCTCGCGGAGCTGTTCGAGCAACCGGTCGATGGTCTCCAGTTCCTCCTTGAGCTCGAGGGCCCGCTCGAGATCGGTCGGGGTGCGGCCGGTGAAGTCGTAGCGGCCGACCAGCTGCTCGACCTGGAGTCGCTCCGCGAGGGAGCCGATCAGTCGCATCAGGCGTCCGGCCAGCGGTCCGCCCTGGCGCTCGACCCGGTACCACAGCTGCTCGAGCTGGGGGATCGACTGCAGCCGGAGCAGGTGGTCGAGCTGCTCGCGGAGTTCGGGGGAGGCCTCCTCGTGGAGCTCGGTCGCGGCGTCGGTGAACTGGTCGTAGGCCTGGTGCTGGGCGGGGACGACGTCGTGGGTCTCGAGCAGGCGGCGCTTGCGCTCCTCGAGCATGGCGATCAGCGCATCGATGCTCGGTCCGAAGCCCGCGATCTCGGAGGGATCGATGGTGATGGCGTTGGCGAGCTCCTCCTCGGTGAGGGGGCGCTGGCCGCCGTAGTGCAGCAGGTGGTCGAAGGCGGCGTTGGCCACCCCGTCCCCTTCCGGGGCGCGCGGCGGCGGGAAGGTCCGGGGGTCGTAGCCCAGGTAGCTGTGCACGATGCCGCCGGCGGGGCGGGGCGTGCCACGGTCAGAGGACATACTGCACCTTGCCGAAGCGTTCGCCCCGGCTGATCCGGTCGGTGGCCCAGAGCCCGGCCAGCACGAACTCCACGCAGCTGGCGCGCACCGCCGCGTCCTCCGCGGCGTTCACCTCGAAGGCCTTGGCCCAGGCGGGCGGCACCTGCTTGAGCAGTTCCGCGTAGTGGGCGCTGGGAAGCTGGTCCCCCACCTCCACCCGCACCCCCTGGCCGAAGATCTCGGAGATCTCCTCCAGGCCGTGCTGGTCGACGTACTCCCCGAAGACCTGGGCGACCGCCTCCGCGAGGATCGCGTCGAGCACCTGCGACTCGGACATCTGGTGGGTGCCCATCATGTCGAGCTCGAGCTTGCCGATCGCGGAGCTGTGGAAGTGGCCGAGGTCGCTGATCCGCGGGATCGCGGGGGTCGGCTCGCCCTGGGCGGCGAGGAGGATCGCCCGACGCCGGGCGCTCGAGACCATCGTCTTGTAGTTCGCGATGCTGAACCTCGCGGAGACCCCGGAGTCCTGGTCGACCCACTTGCTCGCGCGGGCCTGGATCGCCATCTGCTCGACCACCTCCGCCATGAAGCGGGGCACGACCACCGGAAAGCGGTCGTCCAGCTCGAGGATCCCGTCCTCGATCGCCTGCTCGCGGGTGATCTGCATGCCCAGCTCCCGCTCGCGGGGGTAGTGGGTGACCACGGTGGTGCCGATGCGGTCCTTGAGCTGGGGGATGACCTTGCCGGAGCGGTTGTAGGTGGCGGGGTTCGCGCTGAAGAGCACGCACACGTCGATGTCGAAGGAGACCGGGTAGCCGCGGATCTGGACGTCCCGCTCCTCGAGGATGTTGAAGAGGCCGACCTGCACGAGGTCGTCGAGGTCCGGCAGTTCGTTCATCGCGAAGAGCCCGCGGTGCATGCGGGGGATCAGTCCGAAGCTGAGCGCGTCCTCGGTGTTGAGGCTGGCGCCGCCGGAGAGCACCTTGGCGGGGTCGATCTCCCCGATGAGGTCGGCGAACTTGGTGCCGGGGGCGAGGCGCTCGGCGTACCGGTCGTCGCGGTGCCACCAGGCGATCGGGACCTCGGACTCCGGGTGCCCGGCGACCAGCGCCTTGCCGACCCGGGTGATCGGGTGGAAGGGATCCTCGTGCACCGGGCAGTCGGGGAGGTCGAGGTAGGGCGTCCATTCGTCGAGGAACCCCACGAGTCGGCGCATCAGGCGGCTCTTGGCCTGGCCCTTCTCCCCCAGGAACAGCAGGTCGTGCCCGGCGAGGAGGCCGTTGACCACCTCGGGGACCACGGTGTCGTCGTAGCCGACGATCCCGGGGAAGAGCGGTCGCCCGTCCTCGAGGGCCCCGACCAGGTTGTGCTGCAGCTCGGCCTTGACCGATCGGCTTCGCCAGCCGCTGGCGCGCAGCTCGGCGAGGGTGGAGGGTCGGGAGGCGGTCTGGGTCTCGGGCATGGTCTCGGGCATGGCGTGGGATTCCTGGGGTTGGGGGGGCAGCTGAATGGTAGGACCGCTCCCCCGGTGCCGAGGGACCGCAGGGCCAAGTTGGCGGGAATCAGGCCGGGTCGGCGGGCGGGACCGGGGCCGGGGGCTCGGGGGACGGGGTCCCGCCGGAGAGCCGCTCGCGGATCGACTCCACCAGTACGTAGAGGATGGGGACCACCAGCAGGCTCAGGAAGGTGGAGGCGATCATCCCCCCGATCACCGTGGTCCCGATCGAATGACGGCAGTTCGCGCTGGCCCCGGAGGCGAGGGCCAGCGGCAGCACCCCGAGGATGAAGGCGAGGGCGGTCATCAGGATCGGACGCAGTCGCAGTCGGGCGGCCTCGGTCGCCGCCTCGACCACCGAGCGACCTTCCTCGCGCAGGGTCACCGCGAACTCGACGATCAGGATGGCGTTCTTCGCGGCGAGCCCGAACAGCATCAGCATCCCGATCTGGCCGTAGACGTCGAGGGCGATCCCGCGCAGGTCGAGGGCGATCACCGCACCGAGGATCGCGAGGGGGACCGAGAGCAGGATGATCAGGGGGATCGTCCAGCTCTCGTAGAGCGCGGCGAGCACCAGGAAGATCACGATCACCGAGAGCAGGAAGATGTAGGGCTGGACGTCGCCGGACTCCACCGCCTGGTAGACGGTCCCGGTCCAGTCGTAGCCGTAGCCCTGGGGGACCAGCACCTCCTTGGCGAGCTCCTCCATCGCGTCCTGCGCCTGCCCGCTCGAGTAGCCGTCGGCGGCCTTGCCGATCACCAGCGCGGAGTGCACCACGTTGTAGTGCGGGATGTTGTTGGTGGAGGCGATCTCCTGGAGGGTCGCGAACTGGTTGACGGGGATCGGGTCCCCGTCCCGGTTGGGGATCCGGATGCGCCCGACGTCGTCGGGGTTCATGCGGTACTCCCCTTCCGCCTGCAGGTTCACCTCGTAGACCTGGTTGTACTGGTTCCAGTTGTTCACGTAGAGCGAACCGAAGTAGACCTGGAACGCCTGCCAGACGTCACTGAGGTCCAGGCCCAGGCGCTGGGCCTCCAGCCGGTCGATGTCGAGGTAGAGCTGGGGGATGTCGTTGCGCACGTCGGTGACCATGCCGGTGAGCTCGGGTCGCTTCTCCGCGGCGTCCAGCAGCTGGTTGGTGATCCGGACCAGCTCGTCGTTGCCCTTGTTCATGTAGTCGAGGACCTCGAACTCGAACCCCCCCACCGAGCCCAGCCCCGGGATCGGGGGCGGGTTGAGGGGGATGCAGGTCGCCTTCTGGTAGGAGGCGAGGTCCTTCATCAGGACGTCGAAGAGCCCGGGGATCTGCGATTCGGGGGTGGTGCGTTCCGACCACGGCTTGAGGATGGTCACGATGAAGCCCGAGCAGGTCTCCGCGTAGGTGTCGATGAAGTTCATCCCGGAGATCGCGTTGGTCCACACCACGTTGGGGTTCTTGCGGAGGATCGCCGCGACCTCCCGGCAGGCCTCCTCGGTCCGTTCCAGGGAGGCGCCGCCCGGCAGCTCCACGGTCATGAAGAAGTAGCCCTGGTCCTCGTTGGGGATGAACCCGGTGTCCATCGCGCTCAGTCGCTCCCAGGTCAGTCCCAGCAGCGCGGCGAAGACGATCATCACCAGCCAGACCAGCCGGCGGGAGAGGAACCCGACCAGGCGGCTGTACCCGTCGGCGAGGGCGTCGAACCACCGGTTGAACCAGCGGAAGGGGGCGAAGCGGTCCTTGCGGGCGGTCGGCTTGAGGAAGACCGCGGCGAGGGCCGGGGAGAGGCTGAGGGAGTTGAACGCGGAGAGCAGCACCGAGAAGGCGATGGTCAGCGCGAACTGGTTGTACATCTGGCCGGTCAGGCCGGGGCTGAACGCACTGGGCACGAAGACCGCCATCAGCACCGCGGTGGTCGCGACGATCGGGGGGGTGACCTCCTTCATCGCCTGCACCGCCGCGGCGACGCGGTCCAGCCCGTCCTCCAGCTGCCGCTCCACGTTCTCCACCACCACGATCGCGTCGTCCACCACCAGCCCCACCGCGAGCACCAGTCCCAGCAGGCTGAGGGTGTTGATCGAGAAGCCGAAGAGGGTGAGGATCGCGAAGGTGCCCACCAGGGAGACCGGGATCGCGATCACCGGGATCAGGGTGGTGCGCCAGCTCTGGAGGAACACGAAGACCACCAGCACCACCAGCCCGATCGCCTCCAGCAGGGTCCAGACCAGCTCCTGCATGCTGGCGACGATGAAGTCGTTGTTGTTGTGGGTGATGTCGATGGTGATGCCCTCGGGCAGCCGGGGCTCCAGCTGGTCGATGAGCTCGATGATGTTGTTGGAGAGCTCCAGGGCGTTGGTGCCCGGTCGCTGGTAGATCAGCGCGGTGGCGGTGGGCTCGCCGTTGAGCTTGCTGAGGGTCTGGTAGTCAGCGGCGCCGAGTTCCGCGCGACCGATGTCCTTGACCTGCACCACCTGGCCGTCCTCGCCCACCCGGACCACGATCTCCTCGAACATCTCGGGTTCCGGGAGCTGGCCCAGCGCGTTGAGCTGGTACTGGAAGGCCACCTCCCCGGGGAGGGGGGGCGCGCCGATCAGCCCCAGGGAGCTGTCGATGTTCTGGGCCTCGACCGCGTCGATCACCTCCTCGACCGCGATCCCCATCGCGGACATCTTCGACTCGTCGAGCCAGATCCGGATCGAGTAGGTCAGCTCCCCCACGTTGTTCACCAGGCCGATCTGGGGGATCCGGTACAGCGGATCGATCATGTTGATCTGCATCCAGTTGCCGAGGAACTCGTTGTCGTAGTTGCCGGTGGTGTCCCGCAGGTTCAGCACCACGGTGATGTCCGGGGAGGACTGGCGGATGGTGATGCCGATCTTCTGGGTCACGTCCGGGAGCTGGGAGAGGGCGGTCTGCACGCGGTTGAGCACCCCCACCGCGCCGATGTCGGTGGGATAGCCGACCTCGAAGGTCACGGTGATGTTGCTGGTGCCGTTGGTGGTGGAGTTGCTCGACATGTAGATCATGCCGTCGACCCCGTTGACCTGCTGCTCGATCGGGGTGGTCACGGTGGCGGAGGTGACCTCCGCGCTCGCGCCGGGGAAGGAGCTCTCGACGAAGACGGTGCCGGGGACGATCGGCGGGAACTGGGTGATCGGCAGGGTCAGGATCGACACCGCCCCCGCGACCACCATCAGGAGGGCGATCGAGCAGGCGAAGATCGGTCGGGCGATGAAGAACCTCGTCATCCGCGCCGCCTCCCTCGGGGGTGTCTCCGGGAATCAGCCACCGGTACCGGCTCCTTCCGCATCGTCGCCCGTCGCCTGTTCGGTCGCGCGCGTCTCCTTCGCGCGGGCCGCGGTCCAGGCGTCGATGGTCTGGGTCTTCGCGGTCACCTTGGTGCCTTCGCGGAGCTTGAGCGGCTGGGCGGCGGCCACCACTGCGGTGCCGGCCTTGAGTCCGCTGACCACCCGGAGTCCCTGGTACAGCGGTCCGGTGGTGACGTTCATCCGCTTGATCACGTCGCCGTCGAGCTTCCAGACGTACTGGTACTGGGGGTCGCGGTAGATCGCCTGGTCGGGGACCACCACGCAGGCCCCGAGGCTGCCCACGGTCACGCTCACCGAGGCGTAGGTCCCGGGGAGCACGGTGCCGCCCGAGTTCGGGAACTGCGCGCGGGCCAGGAAGGTCGAGGTCCCGGTGTCGGCGGTGTTGTCCACGAGGTCCAGGGTCCCCTGCAGGCTGACCGACCGCCGGCCCTTCGGCGTGGTGTCGGTGCTGGTGAACTCGACGGTGACCGGCACCTGCCGCCGACCCCCCTGCCAGGCCTCGAGGAAGTCCGCGGTCTCGGTGGCGGCGGGTTCGAAGACCACCCGCATCGGGTCCATCACCACCAGTTCCGCGAGGTTCTCGTTGCCGCCGGGACCGACCAGGTTCCCGACGTCCACGAAGCGCTGTCCCATCCGACCCGGGTAGGGCGCACGCACCTCGGTGTAGGAGAAGTCGATTTCGGCCTGGACCAGGCTGGCCTCCGCGACCGCCACCGCGGCGTCGGCGACCTCGAGGTTGGCGACGATGAGGTCCCAGTCGGAGGCGGAGATCGCCCCGGAGACCACCAGCGGCTCGTTGCGCTCGAACTCGATGAAGGCGTAGGCGCGCTGGGCGCGGGCCTCCGCGAGCGCGCCGCGGGCCGCGAGGACCGCGGCCTCGTAGGGCGGCTGCTCGATGATGAAGAGGAGGTCCCCGGTGTCGACGTCGGTGCCTTCCTCGAAGAGGCGCTGTTCGAGGTAGCCCTCGATGCGGGCGACCACCATCGCCTGTCGGATCGCCTGGGTGTTGCCGGGGTAGTGCCGGATGTCGGGGATGGTCCGGGTCTCGGCGGCGACCGCGGTCACCGGGACCGGCGGGTCCTGGTCGGCGGTCTTGGCGGGGGACCCCCCACCGCATCCGGCCAGCAGCAGGGCAGGCAGCAGGGCGGGCAGGAGAGCAAGC
>MDTG01432454.1_pt1 | contig 16253 bp, 9 predicted proteins | sample 811421 | NCBI WGS metagenome assembly MDTG01 (sample SAMN05326645, study PRJNA326480) | marine metagenome | isolation source: seawater | place: Pacific Ocean: South East | collected 2011 | reverse complement strand
TACCACGTGTTTAAAGCCGATCGGAATGTAGTCAAAAAGTCGATCAAGGGCAGATTTTTTTTCACCATCCCCAGTATTAATAAGGCTACTCGTTTGGCCGGCATCCAGGCTCTGCTCAAGGCCGTATTCACCCTCGCTTTGCCGCAAAAACGTGGAACCCAATCGCTCATCAAAAGTTACAGTAAAACCTGACAAATCCTCTGATCTTTTGACAGTAAACGAAAGCCTACTTAATCTTGGTAGTTTAAGATTTTTTAAATTTTCAACATCCAAGCTTCTGTAAGAGTAATTCGTCAGAAAGGAGCCGTTGGCATCCTTTATTTGTATAAGATCTGTAAAAATTTTCCATTTGGTTTCAAAAGCAGCACTCAGATCGGCTGGGGTGAGAGTTCGAAATTTTCGATAGCTTTCTATTTGTTCCGCCTCATCTGTGCTGACCAGCTCTGACAGGTTTATATCTGACAAAAACGCTTCGACATTGAAACGCAAATCTATACTGATAGACTTGCCTTCAATTCGTATGTCGGCAATGTTAGGCAAAACTTCGTGAGCATTTACTTGCCTGAAAATGCTCAACACTAGAATAAGAATAATAAAACTTCCGGAAATAAAACGCATGAAATTCTTGAAAATCATATTTGCATCCAGCCTTTTTTTCATAGGCGTTGTGAGTCACGCTATTGGACACGAACTTTGGTTGGATAGTAAGAAATTTCAAGTGCAGCCGGGAGAAAAAATAGAGATTGAGCTTAGGAATGGTGAAAAGTTCGAAGGAATAAACCTGTCTTTCTTTAAAAATAGAATACAGCAGTTTTTCTGGGCACAGGCTGAAGATATAGTACCCTTTCAGTCACGTTCGGGCGATGTTCCCGCCGCAAAATTTCAGGTAGAAAATGCCGGTTTGATAATTGTTTTATACGAGTCTACACCATCGACAATCACGTATAGTGATTGGCATAAGTTTGTAAGCTTTGCCCAGCATAAAGATTTAGGAGATGCACTAAACCGGCACACCACTAAAGGTTGGCCTCAAAAAGATTTTAGTGAAATTTACCATAGATATTCTAAGGCGCTTATAGGCGTTGGGCACGCAAAAGGACATGATCGCAGATTTGGCTTAGAAACAGAATTCGTAGCGCTAGAAAATCCATACACTGCAATTCAGAAAGGTAGTTTGCAAATACAATTGTTATATCAAGGTAGCCCACGCACCGATGCGCAAATTGAAGTATTTGAAAGAGATTCCGAATCTGAAGTCACCGCTTATTTACTTAGAACAGATGCAACGGGTGTTGTGGAAGTTCCTGTTAAACCAGGGTATGATTATCTTTTAGACAGCGTGGTTTTACGTGAATTTAAAGGTAATTCGAAGGACGGCCCATTATGGGAAAGCCTTTGGGCAGCACTTACATTTTCAATACCAAAAAAATGACACGTTTCGAAAGAAAAATTGTTTGTATCGGAAGTATCGTATGGGATTTAATTGGACGATCAAACGATATCTTATCGTTTGGCAATGATACAGCAGGTAGCATAACTAGGCGACCTGGCGGCGTTGCCTTTAACATTGCTCGACAGTTAGCAAAGCTTGGGGCACGCCCTATTATGCTTTCAATTATTGGACAGGATATCGATGGCGACAAGCTTCATGCAGAATGTAATGATCTTGGGCTTGATATGCAATTCGTTATCCGCTCCAAGGCCCTACCAACCGACTGTTACATGGCGATAGAAGACCGGAACGGCCTTGTAGTGGCCATCGCTGACACAAATTCCTTGGAGTGTGAAGGTGAAAATATTTTACAACCAATCCTTGACGGCCAATTGGGCAGTTTAAAAGATTTAGATAAGAACATCTTTATATTGGACGGAAATTTGACAGAAATTCATTTACGCAAGATCGCTTGTACGCCTACACTAAAAAATTGCGAACTTAAAATTGCACCCGCGTCTCCGGGAAAGGCTGAACGTTTGAGAATTTTTTTTAATCGTCCTAACACCACACTTTTTTGTAATTTAATCGAAGCAGAAATCCTTGCTGATGCTAGCTTCTCGGATGCCAAAGAGGCTTCATTAGGGCTTATTGAAATGGGCCTATTTAGAGCAATTGTAACAGATGGAGCCAACTTGGCTTGCGATGCAACACTAGGATCCCCCCCACTGACAGCGACCCCAGATCAAGTTAAAATAGAAGGTGTTACCGGCGCTGGAGATGTGTTTATGGCCGCACACATATTTGCAGAAATGAATTCTGCAACACCTCACGATGCATTGTTAGGTGCTATTCGCACTGCCGCAGCATATGTATCAGGAGAACTTATATGAATAAGTATACAATACATCCTGAGGTGCTCTGTGAGTTAAGAAACCAAAGGCCAGTGGTCGCTCTTGAAAGCACTATTATTACCCACGGGATGCCTTATCCCCATAATCTCGATATCGCCAAAGCAGTCGAGGATGAGGTCCGCGTCCATGGAGCAACTCCAGCGACAATAGCCGTATTGGATGGTAATCTGCATATTGGCCTAACGCCGCAACAACTTGAAAAACTAGCTGTTACGGAAGCAGCCATGAAACTGTCAAGAGCGGATATCGCGATCGCAATGGCTAAAGGAGAGACGGGCGGTACAACTGTTGCCGGCACCATGATAGCTGCGGCGCTAGTCGGTATTTCCGTCTTTGCGACAGGTGGTATAGGCGGCGTTCACCGAGGTGCAGAATTAAGCTTTGATGTATCAGCAGATCTGAATGAACTTGCACAAACCCCCATTACTGTCGTGGCGGCTGGCGCCAAAGCAATTTTGGATTTACCCAAGACACTAGAAGTTCTGGAAACTTTGGGTGTTCCTGTAATCGCTTACGGTCAGGATGAGTTACCGGCTTTTTGGTCACGTTCCTCCGGTCTAAAGGCCCCTTTAAGGCTTGATAGTGCGAAAGAAATTGCTCTTGCACATAAAACGCGAACTGCGCTTGGACTTTTCGGTGGACAGCTCGTAGCAAATCCAATTCCTATCGAGCACCAAATCACAAGGAAGGAATTAGAGCCTTTTATTGACGCAGCTATCAAAAGTGCAAAAGTGCAAGGCATCAACAACAAAGACGTAACTCCATTTCTTTTGAAAACAGTTTTAGAGCTTTCAAAAGGTAGGTCACTAATTGCAAATAAAGCTTTAATTCTCAACAACGCCCGATTAGCATCAAAAATTGCGCAATTTTTGTGAAATTTAATTTGAAATAAAAACAAATTTAAAGTTCTAAGTTGTGTTTCTAAAAATGTCTGCATAAGTAAAATTAAGAGGTCCGATAATCATGGAAGAACCATTTAATCCATCGCCACCAAGGCCAAGACGAAGGCGGGTTTTTTCCGGTTTGCGTAATAGCTTCCTTACTGGGATTGTTGTGATAGCTCCAGTTGGATTGACAGTCTGGCTGATCTGGACAGTCATAGGATGGGTGGATGGTGTGGTTCTACCCTTTGTCCCTAATTCATACCATCCTGAAAATATCATAAAGACGGTTTTTGGAAACGATTCACAGGTAAGATTACGCGGGCTTGGGTTGCTATTTTTCCTTATTTTTACCACTTTTGTTGGATGGCTTGCCAAGGGCCTTCTAGGACGTTCTCTCATCCGAACAGCGGAGGGCTTAGTTAACCGCATGCCAGTGGTTAGGTCCATTTACTCAGGTGTAAAGCAGATAGCAGAAACTGTATTTGCGCAAGCAGATCGATCTTTCGAAAAAGCTTGTATTATTGAATATCCGCGAAAAGGTATTTGGGCAATTGGATTCATCTCTACGAAGGCTAGAGGTGAAATAAAACGACGCGTAAATGGTGGAAAGGAACTTATGTCTGTTTTTGTTCCAACAACACCTAATCCTACTTCCGGATTTTTACTTTTCTTTCCAGCAGAAGATATTATGGAACTGGATATGTCCGTAGAAGATGCTGCAAAATTGGTAATTTCTGCCGGACTCGTCTATCCCAATGAAAACGGCGGCCTCTCCGTTAAAAACTCAGAAAATAAGGATAATGATGGCAAAAAAGTCTAAATTTTTATAGTTTAGAGATTTCTCTCTATTTGGAATTAGCCACCGATCCTTTCTGATTATAGTCATAGTAACCAAACATGTAATACAAAATCTTAACCTGGGAATTTTTATCGATTTTCAGGATTCAATGATAAATATAAAAAAAACGCCTGCACGAAGCAGGCGTTAAGTCATTGAGGCAGGTTTCATACAGGCAAGAAACCTATCGAGCAGTAAACCCTGTATACTGTGTTCTTCAGAAAACCCCAAGCTAAAAGTTTGAAAATGCACCTAACCCGAGTAATAAGTAGTTAAAAATCTGATCCCAAAATCAATAAAAGAGTCCAAAATGTCTTTCATTGCTTTCAAAATTATCAAACTCATAATCCCTTTAGTTGTATTTACTGCGATGGTAACTACTTCTCAATCAGAGCCGACTCACGCAATCTCTATGTATTCGACCCCTGCCCTCCCACCGGATTTTGTGTCTCTCCCTTATGCAAACCCAAATGCTCCCAAAGGAGGAGAGATAAAACTCGGTGCCGTTGGAAGTTTCGACTCACTTAATCCTCACATCCTGAAAGGACGTAGTCCATGGCAATTAAGATTTTGGAATTACGAGACGCTTATGGGTCGCAACTGGGATGAACCCTTCACACTTTACGGACTTTTGGCCGAATCAATTGAAGTTTCTCCGAATCGCGAATGGGTCGAATTCACACTTCGCCCTGAGGCAAAATTCGCAGATGGATCTCCTGTCACAATAGAAGATGTATTGTGGTCTTATGAGACACTTGGGACCGTTGGTCACTGGCGTTATAGGGGGCTTTGGAAAAAAATCGAAACGATAGAACGAAAAGGCTCTAGTACAATCCGATTTTCATTTAATGAGGATAATCCCGAACTAGCCTTGCTCGCTGGTATGAGACCGATTTTAAAAAAAGGGCAATGGGAGGGGAGAGACTTCACTGCCTCTGGGATTGAAACTGTTCCAATAACATCTGCCCCATATCAGATCACCAACTTCGAAGCCGGCCGTTTTATCGAACTTCAACGTAATCCGGATTACTGGGGGAATAAATTAGGGCTCCGGAGAGGCACCAATAATATTGATACTATACGGATAGAATATTTCGCTGATGCATCGATTTATTTTGAAGCGTTTAAAGCCGGAGAAATTGATGTTTACCGGGAAGGTAATGCGGAAAAATGGATATCGCAGTTTGATTTCCCACTTGCGCTTAAAGGCGCAATCACAAAGTCAGAAATTCCGCACTCGCGGCCGACCGGTATGCGCGGACTTTTCATGAACATGCGCAATGAGAAATTTAAGGACTGGCGCGTACGCGAAGCACTAATCCAAGCCTTCAATTTTGAATACATAAATGAGGCGCAAAATGCTAATCGCCAAAGGCGTATCACGTCCTATTTTTCAAACTCCACTTTGGGACTAATTCCAGGACCAGCCTCCGAAGATATTATTAAACTTTTGAATAACTTCAAAGCTGATCTACCTCCTGGTACACTGGAGGGATATGAGTTTCCCAAAAGCGATGGTACACTTGGAAACCGTAAAAATATGCGTAGGGCACAAAGGTTGCTTGAAGAGGCAGGATACATTGTCACGGACGGCATTCTACGCGATGGAACCGGAGCAGCGTTTGAGTTTGAAATTCTTTTACGACAAGGAGCCCAAGAGTATCTTTCGATTAGCGAAATCTACGCAAATTCTCTAGCACGGCTCGGAATAGATGTTCGAATATCATTGGTCGATAGTGCTCAATATTCAGAACGCCTCAGAAAAGCCCAGTTTGAAATGGTTCCTTACGCCAGAGGGTTGTCCCTAAGCCCAGGGAACGAACAGTCTCTTTACTGGAGTTCAGAGTCAGCGGATCAAGAAGGAACTCGAAACATTATTGGCGTAAAATCACCAGCTATTGATTATCTTCTATCAAGACTCATGAAATCTAAAACAGTAGATGAGTTGCAATCAATAACTCGTGCAATGGATCGTGTTTTAACCGCGGGGCGTTACGTAATCCCCATTTATTATGAGAATGTTAGCCGGATCGCACATAAATCAGAGTTAAAATTCCCAACTTATACACCTATTTACGGTGATAGAATTGGCTTTCTACCAGATGTTTGGTGGTACCAATAAAAAGAGAAGGCGTCGCGAATTTTGGGCTGTATATTTGAATTAAAATAGTTATCTCACCCAGGGAATGGATACATCATCGTAGATCACAAAAAGTTGATTATGCAAGATTGTGACATTATAATAGGTACTATCCCGGTTCATTAGTTCTAATGGTTCGTGAATTTCAATATGATGCCTAACTTTTCCAGTCAAAAAATATCGGAACTTTGCACTATCACGGCGTTCCAGGCCATCAAAATCCTCTATAAACCATATTTCAAATTGCAGACGGCAGTAAATATGTTTTGTTAGTTTTCCAGGAAAAACTCATACTCGCACGTAGCGGTAAAATGTCAGGTTACTTTATCTCTTTTTGTCAACAACATGCGGCCGCTAATCTGTTATTTAGCAGCGAGTTTGAAAAGTTGGAGAACTGATAGCTCAAGGCCTGGGCCTAGCTTTTTAAGCGCATCATGAGCCGATAAAATTTGTTCTTTTCCGATTTTCGACAAGGTAGAGCTGGTAAGCCCTATGAGTCATAAAGTGTGTATCAATGTCTATCTGCGTCCCTTACTAAAATTCTTCTCACCTGCCCAAAGATTTAGCGCCCTGTTTAGTCCCACTTCACCACTCCATCGGTCAATTTCGATAGGTGTATTTGTGTCAAATCTATTCATAACGTTTCCATATTAGACACTTGGCACTCTTGCAACTCAGGAAGCCTAGCCGTACAGCAAGGGATGCCTGCAATATTTGATACCAGTCCCTGCGAGCCCTGCCCCCAGAAATTTAATTTGGCAGAGTATGTCTTATCCCGCGCAGATGAATTATCAGAAAAAGTTGCCCTTAGTATCTTGTCATCTGAAAATCCAGAAAATTGGACCTACGGGGATTTAAAGGCCGCTGTATTGGGTACAGCTAATGGACTTTTGGAAGCAGGGCTTAAGCCCGGTGATACTTTGATGTTGCGGCTTGGTAATACCGTTGATTTTCCTATTGCATATCTTGCAGCCATTGCCGTTGGTATACATCCGATACCTTTGTCATCTCAATTAACAATGGACGAATTGCAAAAACTTTGTTTGGAGGTATCCCCTTCCGCGGCTTGCATCGATCCAGACCTTGGCTTTCCTCAATCAGATAACGTGATCCAAATTTTACTTTCTGATCTAAAATCAATCCGTAATCTTACACCTGCTAAGTTTCAAATAGGAGCGTGCGATCGCTTAGCTTATCTTGTGTTCACCTCTGGCACTTCGGGTTCTCCTAAAGTTGTAATGCACGCTCACAGGGCGATCTGGGCAAGGCGTATGATGTTCCGCGACTGGTATGACTTAAGGGAAGATGACCGTCTTTTCCACGCGGGTGCATTTAACTGGACCTACACGCTCGGCACTGGTTTACTTGATCCATGGACCCTCGGAGCCACCGCGCTAATTTTAGGTGAGGAAGCTTCGCCAGAAAAGATACCTAGTTTTCTGGCAAAACACGGAGCAACAATATTTGCAGCTTCGCCCGGCGTATACCGTAAATTGGTAAGATTGTGTGATTTTCCAGGGCTACCCAAACTTCGTCATGGACTAAGCGCAGGTGAAAAATTATCTGATAACTTGGGTGCACTCTGGCGCAAAAAGACATCTACTAAAATTTATGAGGCATTTGGCATGTCGGAGTGCTCTACTTTTATATCTTCGTCACCAAAATCCGAAGCAAAGATGGGTACACTTGGTAGGCCACAAAACGGTAGACGTGTTGCAATCTTGCCGCATTCCTTCGGTGAAAAACCTTTAGAATTCCATGAAACAGGCATAATTGCAGTGGACCAAACCGATCCCGGACTGATGCTTGGATATCTCGGAGCAGGAACCTCTTCAGATAACAATTTCCGCGGAAGTTGGTTTCTCACGGGTGATTTAGGGCAGATGGCTCGCGATGGCTCTATTACTTACATGGGACGGAATGACGATATAATAACGGCTGGTGGTTACCGCATTTCGCCAATCGAAATTGAGGCACATCTACAGTCTCATCCTAAAATTCAAATGGTAGCTGTAAAAGATATAGAAATAAAAGAAGACACTCGCATTATAACTGCCTTTTACACTGCCGATGCTGCGATTGATGACTCAATGCTCAAAAAATTTGCGGCAGAAAAGCTAGCTCGTTACAAGCAACCGCGTTTATTTGTTTATTGCGACTCACTTCCGGTGGGCCTCAATGGTAAATTACTCCGAAAAAACCTCACTTTGGCGAAAGGATAAAAATTGGTACGACTGGATATTTTTTCTGATCCAATTTGTCCATGGTGTTATATCGGCAAAGCACATCTTGATGAAGGTATGCGTAAAAGTGGTGGGAACCTTTTCGATCTACGCTGGCATCCATTTCAGCTCAATCCAAATATGAATCCAGATGGGATGGATCGTGAACATTATCTCGTGCGTAAATTTGGAGGGAAGGCAGAGGCAATAAAAGCTTATAACCCCATCATTGAGAGTGCGCGGCAGGCTGGATTATCCATTAAACTTGAGGCTATCAAGAAAACTCCCAGTACGTTTGATGCACACAGACTTATTCATTGGAGCGAAACAGAAAACCGCCAGACAGAATTAGTAGATGCGTTGTTTAAAGCATATTTTGTAAATGGCAGAGATATTGGTGACAAAAGGCAGTTAGCTGAGATTGCCGGTGAAATTGGTCTAAACGAAACAATGATCTCGCGACTTTTAGAATCAGAAAATGACCGCGAACTTTTAACAGAGCGAGATGAGAACGCCCGAAAAATGGGGATTAACGCAGTACCAACTTTTATTGTTGGTGGTCGACATGTTGTTCAAGGCAAACAAGATAAAGCATTTTGGACAAAAGTTATTAGTGAAATTTCTGAAACTCTCTCAATCGGCCTCTCTGCCCAGCAATGAATACTTCAAAGATTTCTTCAACAGAACTCATTGCTCTTCTTGCAATGATGGTGGGCACGGTAGCCTTTTCCACGGATGGAATGTTGCCCAGCTTGCCGCAAATAGCCCGAGAACTCAGTTCTGATGCGCCCAAACGTGCTCAGGAAATTTTGATTTGGTTTATGGTTGGCATGGGCCTCGGGACCTTTTTTGTAGGTCCTTTGTCAGACTCATTTGGCCGTAGACCCGTTATTATCTTGGGCCTTTTATTCTATATAGCGATGGGTTTTTTGGCATATAGATCCAGCTCCTTAGAGGTCGCACTTATCGCGCGATTTTTTCAGGGACTGGGGGCGGCGGCGCCGAGAATTGTTTCGCAGGCGATTATCCGAGACCTTTATTCGGGACGAAAAATGGCGCAACTCATATCTTTCGTAATGGTTATTTTTTCACTTACACCGGCAGTTGCTCCACTTTTAGGTGAACAAATTATGTCAGTATTTGGCTGGCGCGGCATATTTATGGCTTTTGCTCTTTTTGGAATTATCCTTCTTTTCTGGTTTCTTACGCGTCTTGGGGAAACTTTGCCGAAAGCAAGTAGGCGTGTTTTTTATCCAAGCAAGGTTTGGCCTTCTCTGATAGAAATGTATAAGAATAAGCAGGTAAGAATCTCAATACTCACACAGTCATTTTCTTACGTACCTTTATTCTCTAGTATTATTCTTATTCAGCCAATTTTTGACCAAAGCTTTGAAGCTGGGTCTTCATTTGCAAAATGGTTTGCCTTAATTGCGATAATTTCTGCCTTATCGAGTCTGATTAATGCTAGACTCGTGATGCGATTTGGGATGCGTCGCATGGTGGTATCATCACTTTTCTTTCAGATACTGATATCATCCATTGTACTCGCGTATTTCTGTTTGGGGACCGTTAGTGTGCCTACTTCATTTTATGTTTATTTGATCTGGCAGACTGGAATATTTTTTCAAGTCGGGTTCACACTTGGAAATTTGAATGCATTAGCATTGCAACCGCTTGGCCATATAGCCGGATTTGGTGCAAGTATTGTCGGTGGAATTTCAACAGTCATAGCAGCTGCGATGGCGAGTATCGTCAACATCTTATTCGATGGAACACCCATACCATTGATCGGAAGTTGCTTGGCTGTGATTGTAGTTGCTTATTTCGTAGCAATTTTTCTGCCCAACAACACCGCCAGTTAGACTGGCAAAACTCAGAAAACCGAAGTTAAAGTTTAATATAGTCAACCACAAAAAGCAGCTACCCAATGATGCGGTTGAAAATTTTACTTGGTCGCATTACCTTCTCAAGCTTTTTGCGGTCTGGATGGTAATATCCTCCAATATCTACGGCTTTTCCCTTTGCTATGCCTAACTCAGACAAAATTTTGTCCTGACTATTTAAGAGAGCTTTGGCGATTGGAGCAAAGTGAGCCACAATATCATGATCTTTCTCCTGTGACGAAAGTGCTTGCGCCCAATAGAGTGCAAAAAAATAGTGACTGTCTCGATTGTCATTTTGACCGATTTTGCGAGAAGGGGACCTATTGTTGTCCAAAATACCTTGCGTTGCAACCTCAACAGCGTGACCCAGAATGGCAGCTTTGGGGTTTTTTTTGACTTCTGCAAGAAATTTAAAGCTTTCTGCCAAAGCGCAAAACTCTCCAAGGCTATCCCAACGTAGATGATTTTCTTTAACAAGTTGTTGAACGTGTTTGGGTGCAGATCCACCTGCTCCTGTTTCAAAGAGCCCACCTCCATTCATTAATTTTACTATAGAAAGCATCTTAGCCGATGTTCCCAATTCAAGTATTGGGAAAAGATCAGTTAAATAGTCTCTTAGAACATTTCCAGTAATTGCTATACTGTCGTCACCCTCTCTTATCGTTTCCAGCGTCAAACGAGTTGCTGCACGTGGCGCAAGTATTTCAAATTTGCTAGCAATCCCTTCTGAGTCGAGAATATTTTCTACATATTTTATCAGCTCAGCATCATGAGCACGATTTTTATCCAACCAGAAAATAGCCTGGGAATTTGTAGATTCTTGGCGAGCAATTCCGAGACTAATCCAGTCTTCAATAACGGCTTTATTAACAGTAGAAGAGCGCCATATATCTCCAGCCTCTACCACTTGCTCATGCAAAACGTCATTATTCGCCAGAATGTATCGCACTGTCCCATTTGAGGGGATTTGAAAAGTGGTTGGGTGACTTCCATATTCTTCCGCCTTCTGCGCCATCAAACCAACATTTGCAACTCCACCGGAGGTTTTGGGGTCAAGCGCACCCATCTCTTTAAAGTAATTAATTGTTTCATCATAAACTGGTGCATAGCAGTTGTCAGGGATTACACATTTTATGTCTGCAGAACTACCATCCGGTCCCCATCCCTTACCACCGGCTCGGATCACAGCGGGCATTGAAGCATCGATAATAACGTCCGAGGGCACATGCAGATTGGTAATTCCACGATCACTGTCCACCATATACAACGGAACCTTTCTCGCTAAAGCCGCTTTGAAATCAGCAAGAATTCCTTCGTGTCCATTTATGCGATCAAAAACATCGGCTAATCCAAAATTTGGATCAACTCCAAGCGCCCCAAGTGCAGTTTGGTGCTTGTCAAATTCTTCTTCGAAAAAGATAGAGACCGCATGACCAAAAATAATAGGATCAGAAATTTTCATCATGGTCGACTTCAAGTGCAAAGAAAACAAAACTTCCTCTTCTTTTGCGTTTAAAATCTCTTTTCTTAAAAAGTCGCGTAAAGCTTTTACACTCATGAATGTTGCATCAACAACTGTGCCAGGTAAGAGATCAATTCCGTCTTTCAGTAGATGCAGGTTTCCCTCTGAATCCGTAAATTCTATTCTAGCCAGTCCTGCCTGTTCGTCTGTTAATGTAATAGACTTTTCATTAGAGAAAAAGTCATTTCCATTCATAGATGCAACGTGCGTTTTTGATGAAACTTTCCATTCTCCCATAGAATGGGGATTGTTCATCGCATAGCTTTTAACTGCGCGCGCAGCACGTCTATCAGAATTACCCTCTCTTAAAACGGGATTAACTGCGGATCCTTTGATTGCATCATAGCGCGCGCGAACCCTTTTTTCTTCCTCTGTGTCTGCAATTTTCGGATAGCGAGGTATGGAGTAACCTTGCTCTTGTAATTCTTCTATGGCAGCCGTTAATTGAGGGATCGACGCAGAAATATTAGGTAGTTTTATTAAGTTTGCATACGGTGTCTTTACCAATTCACCTAAGACAGCAAGATCATCAGTTTTCTTTTGTTCATTGGTAAGGGTTTCTGGAAAAGACGAAATAATACGCCCAGCCAATGAAATATCTTTTGTTCCGACACTAATTCCAACGGCTGCCGCAAAGGATTGAATAATGGGCAAAAGTGATGCACTCGCAAGCTCTGGTGCTTCGTCTACAATTGTATAAACTATATCAGAAATAAATTTGTCTGACATGTTTCATGTTCCTTTCATACGAGTGAAACGTGCAGGCGTTTTACCCGAACTACGCAAATTTAATGGCTTATAGCTCGCTTCATCTTATGCTTTGGCGACTACGCGATACCGTAAAGGGATAAAGAATTCAATTACCCAAATTCTTTAAAGCAAAATGTCTCAAACTTTGGTTTACTTCACATGAAAAAATTTACTAGTGAAAAAATTTCTGCGTCATTTTATTTAAAATGCACTGAAAAATGCGATTATTATTCAGACTTATGACCTACACCTTTTATTAAGCTACAATAGAAAAAATGGGAGACTGAAGTCTCCCATTTTAGTTTCGCCGTTCAAGCTCTCGTTATACCGCTCAATATTGATTTTTGCCTGCGGCCTGAACGTCGTTAGGGGCGAGCGCACCCGCCCCATGTCTCTTTTTTAGCTACATCCAGACGTTGATCCGCATGTGTTGCATTTCATGCAAGTTCCATTTCTGACGAGAGTGTAATTTCCGCATTCACCGCAGGGATCACCCTCGTAGCCCTGCATTTTAGCCTTAGTGCGAGCATCTATTGAGTTTGCCATTACTTTGTCAGTCTTTTTAGAAATCATTTCCTCAACATTAGACGTCATATTGGTTTCTGTTTCTATCGCTAAATTACCAAAAGATTGCCCTCCTCGAAGATTCACCAAGTCTTGCGGCAGTCTTTTTCTTAGGTATCCGGTTGAGCTAATTTGTTTTAGAACCTCAAGGGATTTTGATGCTCCATCTTCTGTAACTTCTTTGAAGTTGGAAACACCTTCTTCTTGCCCCCGACCAATATCGTCAAAGGTTGCTCCCTCTGGCTTTACATGGGCAAGATCAGTACGATCCAGATAACTTACTGCCAATTCGCGGAAGATGTAGTCAAGAATGGAGGTTGCGTTCTTAATACTGTCGTTACCCTGCACCATACCGGCAGGCTCAAACTTGGTAAATGTAAAAGCATCAACGAATTCTTCGAGGGGAACACCATACTGTAAACCCACAGAAACTGCTATGGCAAAGTTATTCATCATTGCCCTAAAGCCAGCGCCTTCTTTGTGCATGTCGATGAAGATTTCCCCTAAAGATCCGTCAGAGTATTCGCCCGTGCGCAAATAGACTTTGTGTCCACCGATAACCGCCTTTTGAGTGTACCCTTTCCTCCGCTCTGGCATCTTTTCCCGGTTAGAGCGAATAACCTCTTTCACTACAATTTTTTCAACCAACTTTTCTGCTAGTACTGTTGCTCTTTCTTTATCACTTCCGTTTTCCAGTATTTCTGCTGCGTCATCATCACCTTCGATAAGTGCCGAAGCCAGAGGTTGTGATAGTTTTGAGCCATCTCGGTATAGGGCATTGGCTTTTACGCCGAGTGCCCAGCTTAGCTCATAAGCCTTTTGACAGTCCTCAATCGTCGCATCATTTGGCATATTGATCGTCTTTGAAATCGCGCCCGAGATGAAGGATTGCGCAGCCGCCATCATGTAAATGTGACTGTTGACACATAGATAACGCTTGCCTTTTTTGCCGCAAGGATTCGCACAATCAAAAACGTGGTAGTCCTTTTCTTTAAGGTATGGTGCCTTTTCAAGCGTCATCGTTCCACATACGTGATCGTTAGCAATATCAATATCAGCCCGGCTGAACCCAAGGTGGCGCAACAGATCGAAACTTGGATCATTCAGTTGCAATTCTGGTATGCCGAGTACCTGCTGGCAAAATTCAGTTCCCAGTGTCCACTGGTTAAAAACGAATCTAATATCGAAGGCGCTTCCCAATGCTGCTTCAATCTTTTCGATCTCAACCTGTCCAAAACCGTGGCCTACAAGACTAGTGTGATTTATTCTGGGGGCATTCCCAAGAGTTCCATGACCGACCGCGTACGACACTATCTCTTCAATTTCCGCTGTTCCATAGCCAAGTTTTTCAAGGGCAGCGGGTACTGATTGATTTATGATTTTAAAGTATCCACCTCCTGCAAGCTTTTTGAATTTAACCAACGCAAAGTCAGGTTCTATTCCGGTTGTGTCGCAGTCCATTACTAGTCCTATCGTCCCAGTTGGAGCTATCACTGAAGTCTGAGCATTCCGATAACCGTACTTTTCTCCCAACGCCAAAGCTTCGTCCCAACTTGATTGTGCAAGCATAACAAGGTCTTTGTCAGGACAGTTTATTGTATCCAGCGGAACTGGCTTAATCGCTAGCGCTTCATAACCATCGCTATTTCCCGCGGCTGCATTACGGTGGTTACGTATTACGCGGAGCATGTGATTTTTGTTTCTAGCGTACCCCGGAAACGGACCAAGCTCCGCTGCTATTTCTGCACTTGTTGCGTACGATGTGCCAGTCATTATTGCAGTTAAAGCACCACATAGAGAGCGCCCCGCATCACTGTCGTAACCTAGGCCCAGGTTCATCAACAAACCACCAATGTTGGCGTAACCAAGCCCAAGCGTCCTAAAATCATAAGACCGCTGGGCTATTTCTTTTGATGGGAACTGAGCCATTAAAACAGAGATTTCCAGTGTAATAGTCCAAAGGCGAGTTGCGTGAATGTAATCGTAAGCCTGAAATTTACCATCTTTGAGAAATGTCAGAAGGTTCATGGACGCAAGATTGCATGCGGTATCATCCAAAAACATATATTCGGAGCAAGGATTTGATCCACGTATCTCACCATCTTCCGGACAAGTATGCCACGCGTTGACTGTATCGTGATACTGGATACCAGGATCCGCACAGGCCCAAGCGGCATGCCCAACGTCTTGCCATAGCTTCCGAGCATCAAGAGTCTTGGAAACGCTTCCATCAGTCCGGTTGATTAGCTGCCATTCTTCTCCAGCATCAACTGCTTTTAAAAAGGTGTCTGTCACTCGTATTGAGTTATTAGAGTTCTGCCCAGAGACTGAGGCGTAAGCTTCACTATCCCAATCGGTATCATATGTCGGAAATTCAATACTAGTGTAACCTTGCTTCGCATAGTCCAAGACACGCTTTACGTATGTCTCTGGGATGGCGGTAGCTTTAGCAGAACGAATAGCAGTTTTAAGACTTGTATTCTTGGTCGGGTCAACCGCATCAGACAATAAACCGTCCCAATCACGAATTGCCGTGAAAATTTCATTCAACTTACCTTCATGAACCTTACTGCCCGCAACAATACTGGCAACTTTTTGCTCTTCTTTTACCTTCCAGTTAATGAACTCTTCGATGTCTGGATGATCGGCATCGCAAATCACCATTTTGGCTGCCCGCCGCGTAGTTCCACCTGACTTAATTGCTCCGGCGGCTCTATCACCGATTTTTAGGAATCCCATTAGTCCGGATGATCGACCCCCACCGGATAAGGGCTCACCGTTGCCCCTTAACGAACTAAAATTTGTTCCAGTCCCAGATCCATATTTGAATAATCTTGCTTCGCGAACCCAGAGATCCATAATGCCGCCCTCGTTCACTAGATCATCGCTAACAGACTGAATAAAACAAGCATGTGGCTGCGGGTGTTCGTAAGCGGATTTTGACTTTTGCAATTTGCCTGTTTCGAAGTCAACGTAGAAGTGCCCTTGGCTTGGGCCGTCAATCCCGTAAGCCCAGTGTAGCCCAGTATTAAACCATTGGGGGCTGTTGGGAGCGGCTCTCTGTGTTGCCAACATGTAGCGCATCTCGTCATAATAGGTTCGCG
>MDTG01165215.1_pt1 | contig 16253 bp, 15 predicted proteins | sample 811421 | NCBI WGS metagenome assembly MDTG01 (sample SAMN05326645, study PRJNA326480) | marine metagenome | isolation source: seawater | place: Pacific Ocean: South East | collected 2011 | reverse complement strand
CAGCACCGAAACCCCGCCGACCATCGACATCAGCAACATCAGCCCGGCGTCCTGCCAACCACTGACCGGTGAAAAACCCGTGCTGGCCAGGACCATCACCACAGACGCAAGGATGCTGGCCACCGAGGAATAGAGCAGCAACAGGCCGTTGCTTTCGCCATCGGTAAAGAAACGCACCGAGACCATCGAAAAGCCGTAGCAGGCCGCAGCCGCAATCGGCAGCAGCGCCGTCAGGGTGAAGGTTTCGCTGCCCGGCCGCAGCACCAGAACGACACCCGCAAAGCCGAGAATCACCGCGCCGCTGCGCCACAGCCCGACCCGTTCCCGGAAGAACAGCACCGACATGAGCACGACGAACAGCGCGCTGGACTGCGCCAGCGTGGCGATGGTCGCCAGTTCCATGACTGAAAGCGAGGTGTAGAAGGCGAGCTGCGCGATCGCGACCATCAACCCCCGGAACAGCGCCATCCGCCACTTTTTCAGGATCAAGCACTGTCGCTCCAGCTTCAACTCACCGAGGAACAGCATGAGCGCAATCGGCGGCAGCATGCCGAAAATATTGCGATAGGTCGAAAGCTCAACCGGGCTATAGCCCCGCGACGTCAGCACCTTGACGACTACCGCCATCAGGTCAAAACCGGTGATGGACAGCAAGACCAGCGCGATGGCGAGGAAAGGCCGTGAAGTGGGGGTCGCCATGGATTTGCACTCTACTGTCATTACAAGACCTAAGTCTGGACCCCTTCAGTTCTGCTGTCACGCAAAGCTTTGCACGCCCATAACCCCGGGAAGCGCGGCTGACCTGTCGCTTTCGCGCTGCGAAGAAATCGCGGCAATCCCTTAGGGTCTGTCTATGACACTGCCTCGTTCCCCGGGACTGTTCACTTTGGTACTGATGGCTGGCACCAGCGTGATGTCGCTGAACCTCATCCTACCGGCTCTTGGGAGCCTCGCTGAGGGTTTCGGGCTGAGCTACGCCACCGCCTCGTTTGTGTTCTCCGGTTACCTGATTGTCACCGGTGTGATGACGCTGGTCATGGGGCCGCTGTCGGACCGGTTCGGGCGCAGGCCAATCGTGGTGACGGCACTGAGTATTTTCATTCTTGCCTCGCTGTGCAGCGCGCTGGCACCGAACGCCGTGTTTATGTTCGTCTTCCGCTTCTTGCAGGCGGTCGTGGTCGCTGCCGGGGTGCTGGGGCAGGCCGTCGTCCGGGATACCTCTGCGAGCCAGTCTGACACCACCCGAAAGCTTGCCCTGATCGCCATGGCGATGGCGCTGGTACCCTTGATCGGGCCCATGGCTGGCGGGGTGATCGCTGACCTGATGGGGTGGCGGGCCGTGTGCATGGCGCAGGCTGGGGTCGGTGCCCTGACCCTGCTGCTCTGCGTATTTGACCTCAACGAGACCAACCAGCATCGCTCAGCGACCTTTCTGGCCCAGTTCCGCGCCTACCCCGGGCTGGTGTCCTCGCTGCGGTTCTGGGGCTACGTCATGACCCTGTGCATGGGGGTGGCAGTGTTCTTTTCCTTCCTCGCTGGCATGCCGTTTATCGCCAAGGCGCGTTTTGGCTTCGGCGAGACCATGATCGGGGTCATGCTCGGCACGCTGACGCTGGGCTATCTGGTGGCCAACGGTGTGCTCCGGCAGATTTCAGACCGCTTCATGCAGGCGGGCATCATGGTATTTGCCCGCGTGCTAGGCCTGATCGGACCACTGATTTCCATGGCGTTTATCGTCCTCGGGTTCACCCACCCAATTGTCATTTTTGCGCCGCTGGTGCTGATGGGCGCAGCCAACGGGCTGTCATTGCCTCTGGCCAATTCTGGCATCGTTTCGGTCCGGCCGGATCTGGCGGGCTCGGCAGCGGGGCTGTCGCAGGCGCTGGTTTCATGGATCGGGGCGCTGTGCGCCGCGCTCGTGAGCCTGCTGCTGACCAGCACCCCGTCGACCTTCGTTTTCCTGTGGGCGTTGACGGTCATGGCCGCGATGGCACTGCTGCCGTCGGTTTTGGTGCTTTTCCTCGACCGCCGCGAGGCCGCAAAGCCCGCCTGAGGGGCGCATTCAGGCCGGCAGTTTTTCAACCACGAGGTACCAACCCGTCGGCTCGTCGTCATCCTCGAACAGGCGGTCGGCCTCCCGCGAGCGCAGGACGGCAACACCGCCGGCGGTCAACGCCTCCAGCCCGGTACCAAAGCCGCCCTCGTCCCAGACATCACGGTGAACGGTGCAGATCAATCGCCCCTCGGGCACCAGCAGCGCCAATAGCCCCGGCAGGCACCCTGCCCCCACGTGTCCATGGGTGAAGGTGCCGGTCGAAGCCAGCATGTCGTAGCGCCCGGCCTCCATCACCAGCGGCGCGTTCAGATCGCGCAGAAAGGCCTCGTCGATCCTCCCCTCGCGCTTTGCCACCGCCAGCATGGGCGCGGAGTAGTCCAGCCCGTCGATGCGGCTGAAGCCCTCCTCGCGCAGGCAATCGGCGAGCAGGCCAGTCCCACAGCCCACGTCCAACACCCGCGCATCCCGGCACGGTTCGCTGACGGCCGCGAGGGCGGCGATCCGCCGGGGTGAGCGATAGGCCAGCCCATCGATCATGGTCTGGTCGTAGGTTTCGGCCCAGTCGGCGTAGAGCTTGAGCGTCTCTTCGGGATCGTCGTTGCGCAGGGCATAGGCGCGGGCGAGCAGGCGCTCTGGCGTGTTATCAGTCTCGCGATCATCAGTCATGGCTCAAACCCCTCGCTTAACGCTGCACAGGCCGGAAAAGCTCCCGGATCCATATCGACTTTCGACACGAACCCGGCAATATAGCCCCTCAAGGTTCAGGAGGGTCAACGACCGTGAAGAAACGCCACTTCGAAATCGCCGGCTGGCTGCTGTTTATCGTTTCAGCGCTGGGCTTCACCATCGCCAGCATAAGCAGTTTCTGGGGCCTGTTCGGCAGTCTGTTCTTCCTCGTCGCCTGCCTCGTGTTCCTCGTTCCCTACTTCATGAATGACGATTAGCAGACGCCGAAGCCGCCGTCGCTGCTACCAGCCCATGGCCTCTCGCACCCGGCTGATGGTGCGCTCGGGATTCTTGAGCTTATCGAGGCCGAACAGACCGAAGCGGAAGCTGCAGTAGTCCGGCCCTTCGTCGATGGCCAGCGGCACGCCCGCCGCGATCTGCAGCCCCTGCGCGGCAAAGGCCGAGCCGTTCTGCATCTCCGCTGAAGGCGCAAAGCACACCACCACAGGCGCGGCCTGAAAGCCCTCAGCCGCCACACTGTGATAGCCCTGTTCGGCGAGGATGGCGCGCAGTTCGCTGCCGATCCGCTCCTGCGCGGCGCGGCAGTTCTGCAGGCCAAAATCGAGGGTTTCGTTCATGTTGTCGTTGAAGCCGAGCAGCGCGTCGGTCGGCATGGTGGCGTGATAGGCATGGCCACCGTTCAGGTAGGCCTGCATGATCTGATGCCACTTGCCCAGATCGACGGTGAAGCTGCTCGCCCGGATTTCATCCATGCGGTCGAGCGCTCTGGCGCCCATCAGCACCACCCCGGCTGAAGGCGAGGACGACCAGCCCTTCTGCGGCGCCGTCACCATCACGTCGACGTTGAGCGCCTGCATGTCTATCCACACCGCGCCCGAAGCCACGCAGTCGAGCACGAACAGGCCGTCGTTGGCACGCACGGCGGCGCCCACCTCGCGGATGTAGTCGTCGGGCAGCACCATCCCTGCTGAGGTCTCTACGTGGGGGGCGAAGAAGACCTGCGGCTTGGTCGCAGCAATGTGCTTCACGACCTCGTCCAGTGCCATGGGGGCAAAGGGTGCCGTCTCCCCTGCGCCGGTGCGCTGTGCCTTGAGCACCGGGGCCCGGTGGCCGGGTTCGATGGCGTCGAAAATCTGGGTCCAGCGGTAGGAGAACCAGCCGTTGCGTAGGAACGTCTTGCGCTTGCCCAGCCCGAACTGCCGCGCCACCGCTTCCATGGCGTAACTGCCGCCGCCAGGCACCAGCACCATCGATTCAGCCTTGTAGGTGTCGGTCAGCCCTGCGTGCAAGCTGTTCATACAGGCCTGAAACCGCGCGGACATGTGGTTCACGGAGCGGTCGGTGAAGACGACGGAGTATTCGAGCAGGTCCTGGGGGCTTTGATCCAGCATGTCTAGATGGCCTCATGGTAGAATGACTTAGTGTGCGAGAAGGTAGTTCACTAGAGGCGGGTGCCAGCCGTCAAGGTGCAAATAATCGCGCTATGCGGCGATAGACCGCGTCACATCCCGGAGAAGCAGGTGATTACGCCATCGCGCGCGGCCTTGGCCACGGCGGCGTCGTAACCGGCCTTGGTCGGCATGGAGAAGTTATGTTGCCCCCCGGCGTGGACCACGACCTCGCAGCCGTCCTTGTCCGCCAGCGCGGCCTGCACCATCTCCACCTGCTCCATCGGGACATGGGGGTCATCGTCGCCGTAGTGAAGGCTGGTCGGCACCCGCAGTCGGTCGGCCTCGTCCAGCACACTGTGGATGCGGGTCCCGTGGTAGGCGCCTACGGCATCGGCGCCGTAGCGCGTTCCTGCCAGAAAGGCGAAACTACCGCCAAAGCAGAACCCGAGCACCGCCAGCTTGCCGTTGCAGCGCGGGTGGCTGCGCAGCTGGGCCATGCAATCGTCCATGTCCATCAGCCCCTGTGCCATGTCGAAGCTTTTCATCCGGTCCAGCGCGGCTTGAAAGTCCGCCGTGGGCCCGGGTACGCTGCGGTGAAAGTAGTCGGGCGCAGCCGTCAGGAAGCCGTCGTGGGCAAAGTATTCGATCAGGCCCTCCATCTCCGCATCGGTACCGAAGATCGCCGGGATGATCAGGATCGCCGGGGCTGTGCCGTCTCCCGCCGGGGTCGACATCCGGCCATCATAAGTCGCGCCGTCTCGGGCCGTGAAGGTCATATCAAAGCTGCTGACGGTCATAGCGGCGGTCTCATTGTGCAACAGACTGGTTCGGGTGTGGGGTTGTTCAGATATCAGGTCTCAGGACGTTCGGCCCAGCCGGCAAAAATCTTCTCCAGCACCACTACCGCGTAGAACAGCAGAATGCCGAGGAAGGCCAGCGCCAGCAGCACGGCGAACATAAGCGGATAATCGGCGTTGATCTTACCGCTGTCGAACAGGTGCCCCAGCCCCATGCCGTGGGGTTCGATGATCTCGACAAGATTGGTGCCAATGAAGGCCAGCGTGACCGCGACCTTGAGCGCCCCGAAAAACTCTGGCAGCGTTTTGGGCAGGGCAATTTTCCAGAACACGGTGAACCGGCTGGCCCCCAGCGCGCGCAGGATATCGCGGTACTCAGTCTCCAGCGTGTTCAGGCCCACCGACACCGAAACGGCGATCGGGAAGAAGCTGATCATGAAGGCCATCAGCACGGTGTTGGTGTTGTCCGCACCGATGAACAGCAGCGCGATCACCGGCACGACGGTCGCCTTGGGCACGGCGTTGAAGCCGACCAGCAGCGGATAGAGCGCATCGCGCGCGACCTTGGAAAAGCCCATGATCATCCCCAGCAGCGTGCCAACGAGGATCGAGATCACCAACCCAAGCACGGTCCGCCAGAGCGTCTGCCACCCGTAAAGCAGGAACAGCTTCCAGTACTTGGAAAACGCGCCGGTCAGGTCGCTGGGCGAGGCCATCTTGTAGTTCGGCCAGTCGCGCCACCACACCAGCAATTCCCACAGAATCAGAAAAACGACGATCGACACCAGCGGCACGAGAATCTGCCGGATCAACCGGCTCTGTTGCGGGTTCATCAGGCGGCCTCCCCCTGCTGGTCTTCGCCACGGTCGCGGCCCTGTGCAATCTGAATCTGGCGGCGGAGCTCGGCGAGGTTTTCGACGATCTCGGGCCGGTAGAGGTCTTCGATCTCGCGTTCGCGCCCCAGCGGCACGGTCATCCGGTGCTGGACCTGCGCCGGGCGGTCGGAGAGCACCAGCACTTCGTCGGCGAGGAACACGCTCTCGCGCAGATCGTGGGTGATGAGCATACAGGTCACCCCCTGCTCGATCCGCAGCTTGAACATGATCTGCCACAGGTCTTCGCGGGTGAAGGCGTCGAGCGCGCCGAAGGGCTCGTCGAGGATCAGCACGCTGGGCTGGTGGATCAGGGCGCGGCACAGCGAGGCCCGCTGGCGCATGCCCCCGGAGAGTTCGGAGGGGCGCTTGTCTTCAAAGCCCGCCAGGCCCACCAGATCGAGCAGCCCCGCCGCGCGGTCTTCTGCCTCCCGCCGGCTCAGGCCGTGGCCGTGGACAATCTCCAGCGGCAGCAGCACGTTTCGCAGGATCGAGCGCCATTCGAGCAGGACCGGGTTCTGGAAGGCCATGCCCACCGTTGGGCGGGGCGAGACCACCGGCTTGCCGTCGAGGATTACCCGCCCAGCATCGGGCTTGAGCAGGCCAGCGACTAGTTTGGTCAGTGTGGACTTGCCACAGCCCGACGGGCCAACGACGGCGGTAAAACCACTCTGTGCGATCTCGAAACTGACGCCATCGAGCACCGGAAGGGGTCCGGCGTCAGTCGGGTAAGCGTGGCTGACGTTTTCGAGGGCGATAACGGATTGATCAGACATAAGAGCACCGCAGGACAAAGACGCCGCCCAGCCTAGGGTCAAATCCCGGAGAAAGAAAGCGAGGAGCCCCACCCCTCCCCGGATAAACCGGGCGGAAAGCGGATGCGGGTCGGCCCCTGAGGAACCGACCCGCCCCGATCAGGTCAGCTGAACTTACTTCAGCATCAGGGCATCACTGCCCGGCAGGTAAGCATCGGTGTAGTACATCGACGCATCGGGTGAGTTCTGGAACTCGTAGGTTTCAGCAAGCTGGCCCAGAGCCGCAGCCATGCGGTCAGGATCGATGCTGCCCATGCCGTTGGCCATGGTGTAGTCGGTCATGACGTTGCCATCGATCGACAGCTGCAGACGGCGGGTTTCCAGCGCGACATCAGCCGCCGGGTTGCGCATGGCAACCGCCTTGGCGCCCATCTCAGGGTCAGCAATCACGTCACGCCAACCCGCAGCAACCGCCGTCAGGAAGGCCGTCACATGGTCTGGGTTCGCCGCAGCAAAATCGGTGTTTGCGATGATCGCGTTGCCGTAGAGCTGCAGGCCGTGGTCGGCCATCAGAATGGTCGAAATATCGTCTTCGGACACACCCAGACGCACGAGGTTCAGGTAGCTCGAGAACGAGAAGCCGGTGATGGCGTCAACCTTACCTTCGGCGAGCATGGGCTCACGGGTCGGGAAGCCGACCGGCTCAACGGTGATCGCGGAAACGTCCAGACCGTTCGCGGTAGCGAAGGCCGGGAACTGCGCCCAGGCGCCATCTGGCGGCGGTGCACCGAGGATTTTGCCTTCGAGGTCAGCCGGGGCAGAGACACCCTGCGACTTGCGACCGATTACGGCAAAGGGCGGCTTGTCGTAGACCATCATCACTGCGATCACGGGCGCGTCGGGGTTCTGGTCCTTGAACTTGATCAGCGAGTTGATGTCGGCAAAGCCCATCGGGAACGCGCCGGTCGCAACCTTTGGAATGGCATCCAGCGAGCCGGAGCCCGCGGAAATCTCAACGTCGAGACCGCCCGCGGCGAAGTGGCCATTATCGATGGCGGCAAAGTAGGCCGCACTCGGGCCTTCAAATTTCCAGTCAAGGGCAAAAGGGACGCTGGTCTGCGCCTGGGCACCAACCGCCGCGCCAAGCGCCGTCACGGTCGACAGAAGCCCTGCCCAAATCATCTTCTTCATGATCTTCTCCTCTTTCAGGATTTGCGCCGCTGATAACCGCGACATGCCCTAACCTTAACCATGGAATTGCCTGTTTGGAGAGCAAAAATGTAACCGGCAGCCAATATTGCCTATCCTTTTGGCGTAATGCCTCTGACTTAATCAGTTCGGGAACCAAGCGGATCGCTGCCTTTGCACAAGCCAGTCCTTTTGATGCTCGTCAACCTCGTCTAGACACGGGGTATGGACGATCTCGACTTTCGCTTTCCGGCCCTGTCTGACCTGCGCCACCGTGCAGCGCAGCGCCTGCCGCGCTTTGCCTTTGAGTATCTGGACTCAGCCACGGGCAGCGAAGCCGGTGCCCGCCGCAATCGGGCGGCGCTCGACCGGGTCGGCTTCCTGCCTGCCATCCTCAGCGGAGACGTTCAGCCCGATCTGACCCGGAGCTTTCTGGGTCGAGCCTGGACCTTGCCGCTGGGCGTCGCCCCGGTGGGGATGTCGGGGCTGATCTGGCCCCGCGCCGAAGACATCCTCTCCCGCCGGGCGAGGGCTGCCGGCCTGCCCTTCTGCCTCTCGACCGTCTCCAGTTCGACCCCCGAAGCCATCGCCCCGAACCTCGATGCCGATAACGGCTGGTTCCAGCTCTACGCCCCCGGCGAGCCCGAGGTCTTGAAAGACATGCTGGAGCGCGTGCACAAGGCCGGCTTCAGCGCAATGGTCCTGACCCTCGACGTACCGGGTGAAAGCCGCCGGGAGCGGCAGCGGCGCGCGCAGCTGTCGATCTCGCCGCAGTTCACCCCGCAGATTCTCAGCTCCGTGCTCAGCCACCCTGGCTGGGCGCTGCGCATGCTCGGCGCGGGCGTGCCACGCATGCCCTTTCCGGAAAAGTACATCGCCCCCGGGCAGTCCAGCGCCGACCGCTTCGTGCACGCCGGCCGGGTGATCCGGGGCTACCCGGACTGGGCCTATCTGGAGCGGCTGCGCGCACTCTGGCCCGGCACGCTGATGGTCAAGGGCGTGCAAGACCCCGCCGACGTGCCACGCCTGCTCGGCACCGGGGTCGACGTGCTGTGGGTCAGCAACCACGCTGGCCGCCAGTTCGAGGCGGGGCCAGCAACGATCGACAGCCTGCCCGCCATCCGTGCGGCGGCGGGCGAGGACGTGCCGATCATCTGTGATTCCGGGATCGACAGCGGGCTGGACATTCTGCGCGCGCTTGCCCGCGGCGCTGACTTCGTCATGCTCGGGCGGGCCTTCCACTACGCACTGGGCGCGCTGGGGGAGCGGGGCGTTGACCACCTGCTGCATATCCTGCGCGCCGACATGATCGCCAATATGCAGCAGATCGGTGCGAGGTCGCTCGATGATCTTCCCGTACGCTTGCTGCCCTCCCCCTGCTGAACGGACCCAAGCCCTTGTGACGACAGACAACGACGACAGCCCCCTGACGACCGACCAAACCACGGGGGCCGAAGTACTGGTCGACGCCGATGCCTGCCCGGTGAAGGAAGAAATCTACAAGGTTGCTGGGCGGCACGGCGTGCAGGTGACACTGGTCGCAAACAGCTACATACGCTTCCCGCGGGGGGGCCTGATCCGGCTGCAGGTCGTGGACGACAGCTTTGATGCCGCTGACGACTGGATCGCCGCCGCTGCGCATCCGCAAGCCGTGGTCATCACCGCTGATATCCTGCTGGCCCAGCGCTGCCTCGATGCCGGAGCCAGCGTGCTGGCGCCCACGGGAAAGCCCTTCACCGATGCCAGCATTGGCGGCGCAGTGGCGACACGCAGGATTATGGCGGACCTCCGCGCCTCGGCCGGCACCAAGGGCGATGGCCCGGGGGCTGGCGGTCATTTCGGCGGTCTGGCGCCATTCTCCAAGGCTGACCGCTCGCGCTTCCTGCAAGCGTTGCACGAGGCGCTGGAGCACCGCCGCCGCAGCCGCTGAGAGCACCTCCCTCCGGGCACCGGCAAAGAAAAACCCCCGCCTTCCTGCGAAGACGGGGGCTGTCGTTCATTGCCGTTCAGGCCACGGCCTTACTTCGGCATCTCTGCGATCACACCGCCACTGATGGACTCTACAGGGGAAAAGGCCACCGAGTAGATGATCTCCGGCAGCGGCTTTTCTTGCAGGTAGAAGCTGCGGCGGGAGAACACTGAAACGTCCACGTAGTCATAGATCGTGCCGGCTTCCAGCTCTTGACGCAGGATCACGTTCTTACGGCGCTTGGAGTACTTCTCTTCAAACTCGGTGCCGGGCATAGGGTCAGTCACCAGCGTGTAGCGCGCCTCAATGAAGCCCGTGTCCAGCGTCAGACGGGTGAGGCAGGTCTTGCGCGTCCGGGTGCTTGGGCTAACTTCGCGGGAGGTGATTTCGCCACCTTCGAGGCCCGCGTCCAGCCGGTCCTTCTGCGCTTGCAGGTCAGCGCGCGTTGCGTCTGTCACGCGTGGGTCTTCCAGACCATCAGCAAGGTTTTTGTAGAAGGCGGATTCTTTCAGGTAGTTCTCCACCAACTCCGGCTGCAGGTAGTCCTTTACGTAGCCCTCAGAGCACTCGCCACTTCGTTCACGGTTGTAGTTGATGAACCCACCAACGCCCAGGAGAACCAGGACAACTCCGCCGATAATATATTTCAACATGCTAGTTAGCCTTTTAAATTGTCGCTGCCCCGCTCATTGCACGGGCCCTATGGATTAACGGTAGACTGTGCCAGATGCACTTTCAGGCGCAGGTCGCTCAATAGCATCCAGTAGAGCACGCATTTCCAACGCCCCAACAGCTTTGCCATTCTGCATCACCGTTGCAGGTTTAGATGGTTCGTTCTTCATCTTCTGGATGGCGTCCTCAAGCGCCATATCGAAGTCGATCTCAACCTTGCCACCCTTCTTGCCGGCCTCCATCAGGGAGCGGACCTTGAGGACACGGCCCCGGTTAATATCCATGATGAAGTCAGACACGTATTCGTCGATCGGGCGCAGGACAATGTCCTGAGGGTCGCCCTGCTGCACCAAACCACCATCCCGCAGGATGGCGATATCGTCACCGATGCGCAGCGCCTCGTCGAGGTCGTGAGTGATGAAGATGATGGTCTTATTTAGCTCGGCCTGCAGCTCCAGCAGCACGTCCTGCATATCGGTTCGAATCAGCGGGTCCAGTGCCGAAAATGCTTCGTCCATCAGCAGGATGTCGGCGTCAGTGGCCAACGCACGGGCGAGACCCACGCGCTGCTGCATGCCTCCGGAGAGCTGGCTGGGGTAGGACTTTTCAAAACCGGTCAGACCGACGCGGTCGATCCACTTCTGCGACCGCTCCAGTGCTTCACCCCGACGCACACCCTGCAGGCTCAAGCCATAAGCGACATTGTCAGAAACAGTCCGGTGCGGCATAAGCGCGAACTTCTGGAACACCATGCTCATTTTGCTCTGCCGTAAGTCACGGAGGTCGCGATCGTTCATTTTCAGAACGTCGACACCATCGACTTCGACTTCACCGGCTGTTGGATCGATCAGGCGGTTCAGATGTCGAATCAGGGTGGATTTCCCCGATCCCGACAGGCCCATGATAACCTGCACCCGCTTTTCTGGGATGTCGATATTGATGTTGTTGAGTCCGAGAACGTGTTCGTGCTGCGCCAGCAACTCGACCTTGCCTAGACCGTCATAGACGTGCCGCAGCGCTTCGGTCGGGTTGGCACCAAAGACCTTGTAGAGGTTTTTGATCGATACTTTGACGTTTTCACTCATGATCAGTGCCCTACCTTGCGGTGCTGCTGCATGCGTTCGCCGTAGAGGTACAGCGACCGGTCAATCACGATGGCGATCAGTGCGACGGCGGTACCCGACTGGAGCCCCAGCGCGAGGTTTACCGTGCCCTGTGCCGAGAGGACTTCAGCCCCTAAACCCGGCGCACCAACCAGTGCAGCGATCACGACCATGGCCAGCGCCATCATGATGGTCTGATTAATACCGGCGAAGACGTTGGGCAAAGCCAGCGGGATCAGCGTGCCGAATAGGCGCTGGAGATAGGTCGCGCCGAAAGCGTGGCTGGCCTCGACAACCTCGAACGGCACCAGCCGGATCCCAAGGTTTGTGAGGCGCACCACCGGCGGCATGGCGTAGATCACCACGGCAATCAAGCCCGCAACCGGGCTCACGCCGAACAAGATCAGTACCGGAATGAGGTAGACGAACGAAGGCATGGTTTGCATCAGATCTAGGATCGGCTTGACCGCTCGATCAACCGCATCAGACGCGGACATGAAGATGCCCAGCGGGATGCCGAAAACCACACAGAGAATAATAGACAGTATCATCAGAGAGAAGGTCTGAGAGGCGAGCTCCATTAGACCGAAGACGCCGATGAACACCAGCGCAGCCAGCGCAAGCATGACAACGCCAATTTTGCGGGAGATCAAATAGACCAGTAGCAGCACGAGGGCAAAGAACACCGGCCAGGGCATGAAGTCGATGAAGTCGCGCAAGTCATTCATCGCGCGTCGGAGCGGCAGAATAAACTCCTTGACCGCGAAGCCGTAGGAACCGGCGAAGTAGTCGAATGGCTGGTTGATGCCACCAAGGTTCAGCAACACGCGGAACTGCGTCGTCAGCGACGGAAAATCGTTCAGCGAGTTCCAGCTCCATTCGTTGCTGACGACAAATAAGTAAAAGTTCTTGATGACACCCCAGCCTGCACCGACAAGGATGCGCGCTGCCTTGAACAGCGTCTCCGGCAAGCCGATGGCGGTATTCCACAGCCAAATGGCAAAGTGGAAGAGGGTAATTGGCAGGCTGATGACAAGGAACTTTGCGAGCCCAAAGATCATATTAAAAAGGTGTCCAGGCACCGTCAGCAGGAATATCCAGATATCCCCAAACTCTTCAAACTTCAGGTCACCCATCCGGCGTACCCCTTGTTTTCTTTAGAACTTTACTTTTGGTGGAAGCAGCCAAGAAGAAGGGGACCTGCTGCTCATGGCAGGCCCCCTTTAACTTTAGACGTTAAGCCAAGGCTTAGAGAGCCGCTAGGACGGCGTCAGCAACGTCAGCGTCGACCCATGACGTCCACATGTCCTGATAGTCTCTCAGGAACACCTTCGCAGTATCAGCCGCGGAAGCCTGGTTTGCACCCATGTAGGAGTCCAGGGCGCCGAGAACCGCCATTGGCAGTTCACGAGCCAATACGTAGTCGTACGCACCGGTATCACGCAGAGCCGGGGTGGTTGCTGTAGCGATGTCGGAAGGTGTCCAAGATTGAGGCGTTTCTTCACAACCGCTTGGCAGCTCGGAGGCGTCGCGGTACCCCATCACACAATTGGTCCAATTATCCGCGCTGTGCTCGATACCCCAATCGAGTACGACAAGTTCGTTCTCGATCGCGATTGCAGTCGGCGTCCAGTAGTAGCCAACCCAATATCCATTGGAGACGTACGCATCAGTGATGATTGAATTCATGCCTTCAAAGGATCCAGGGTTTTCAAGATTCCAACCTTTTTCGGCCATGTCCCACATATGGAACAGTGCGGTGTTGTTGTGCTCACAGCCCCAGCCGATGCCAATTGGGCAGCCATGGAATGCACCCATGCCTTCAACAGTTGGAGATGGGAACAAATCTGGACGCTCAACGAGTTCCGCTACCGTGTCGATTTCTGGGTAAGCTTCGGCAAATGCAGGTGAAACGTACCAGAATTCACCGGCTTCTGGGAAAGGCTTCCCTGTCAGTTCAATTTCGCCGTCTGCGATAGCAGCCGCCAGAACGTCCTGGTCAACGCCAAGGTTCCAAAATTCGGATACAACCAGCGGGCCATCGGAGCCCTGAGCCAGAGCTAGAGTCTGAGTAGTGGACGTTGGGGTAAAAGTTACAGAACAGCCAAAGCCGTGTTCCATTACAAATCCGTCGATCTGCGCCAGAATTTGTGCGGTCGACCAGTTGGCTTCGCCAACAGTCACTTCACCACACTCAGCCTGTGCTGCAGAGCTAAAGCCAACCAAAGCTGTGGTCAGCGAAGCAGCAATAAGTGCTAGCTTTTTCATGATAAATTGTCCTCCCAAGACATTTACAGGGGTCACAAGCAGGACGAGGACGCGCCCCGCTCTCTATGAACCACCACAATGTTTAGGAAAAAATAACCAAGCGAGTCAACTTTCTCCCCAGATCGAGAGGGGTTTTGATCGCTGGAGCGGCCAAGTGCGCGATGTTGTCGCTATTGTGAAACCAACAGTCGCTCTCAATGAGAGCTGCATAAAATTTCTGGCTGTGGCCCCGATACAATCTCCCGCATAGCGATTGTAATTCTGATCGCATCGCGAAAACGCCCGCGTGATTCTGTCGGTCCGCCAATCCTTCGCCGGCAAACAGTCCGGCGACCGGATTGCAGTGGCTAGCCGGCCAGGACGCGCCGGAACATGTCCCCGATCTGCCCAATATGCTCTTCGGTCACAATTAGTGGCGGCGACATAGCGAGGTTATCTCCGATAGGACGGCACGACAGGCCTGCGTCCCAGAGCTTCTCGAAGGCGGCCCGGCCCCGGGCGCCCACAGTCTCGTCGCTCTCGAGCTGTAAAGCGCCAACTAGACCCATGTTGCGGATGTCGATGACACCGGGCAGATCGGCGAGGCTGTGCAGCATGTCTTCCCAGGGGCCGGACATCGCATCCGCGTTCTCGAAGACGCCTTCGTCTCGGTAGAGATCTGCCGTGGCGATCGCTGCCGCGCAGGCCAGCGGATGACCGGAGTAGGTGTAGCCGTGGAAAAGGTCAGGCATAGTCGGTGGCCCGCTCAGGAACGCCTCCCGCACGCCACCGGTGGTGAAAACACCACCCAGCGGTACGGTCGCATTGGTTATCCCTTTGGCGGCCGTCATCAGGTCGGGTTTGACCCCGAACTTCTGGTAGGCAAAGGCCGTACCCAGCCGTCCAAAGCCGGAAATCACCTCGTCAAAAATCAGCAGGATGCCGTGCCGGTCACAGATGTTGCGCAGCCGCTGCAGGTAGCCCTTGGGCGGCGGGAACACGCCCCCCGCCCCGGCAACCGGCTCAACGATGCAGGCTGCCACGGTATGGCCCCCGTACGTCTGGCAGATTTCCTCAAGATCATCGGCAAGGAAATCACCGTGCTCGGGCTGGCCGCGGGAAAACGCATTGCGGTCGAGCAGGTGCGTATGACGCATGTGCTTGGCATCGGGGTAAAGCGTGCCGAACTGTCCCTTGTTCAACCCGATACCGCCCACACTGAGACCGCCGAAGTTGATGCCGTGGTAGGCCTTCTGCCGCCCAACCAGCACGCGGCGCTGCCCTTCGCCGCGGGCCTGATGATAGGCCAGCGCGATCTTCAGCGCCGTGTCGACGGCCTCGGAGCCGGAATTGGTGAAGAAGATGTGATCGAAGCCCGGGGCCATTTCCGTCAGCCGATTGGCCGCCTCGAAGGCGATGGCGTGACCTTGGTTAAAGCTATGGGCAAAATCCAGCGTGGCGGCCTGCTTCTGGATGGCCTCGACGATCGGCTTGCGGTTGTGGCCGGCGTTGCAGCACCAAAGCCCGCCGGTGCCGTCGATCAGGCGGTGGCCCTCCATGGTCGTGTAGTGCACGCCGTCGGCCGAAGCGATGATGCGGGGATTATCCTTGAACCATCGGCTCGCCGTGAACGGCATCCAGTAGGCATCGAGATTGTTTGGCATCTGATTCATGAGACACTACCAGTCAAGATCATCAAAGGTTGAGGCGCCCAGAGCGGGCGCGGTTTTTGTCACTCTGAGCGGGCTTTCTGAAAAGTTCAAGGGCGTGCGCAGACCGGGAACACCCTCGGGCTCAATGGCCACAGACCGATGCTGAAACTGCGGATCGGCCTGCGCCTGTGCGATGGTGTTGATCGGCCCCGCAGGAACCCCCGCGACAAGCAGTTGATCGATCAGTTCCGCGCGCCGAAACCATGACGCCGCGGCGTTGATTTTGCCCGCCAGCGCCTCGACATTTTCGATCCGCGCAGCATTGCTGGCGTAGGCTGGATCCTCGGGCAGATCATGCAGGCCGAGCACGGTGCACATGGCTGCGAACTGCCGGTCGTTGCCGGTGGCGATGATCAGATGACCGTCGGCGCAGGCGAAGACCTCGTAGGGGACAAGGTTGGGGTGGCGGTTGCCCTTGCGGCTCGGCGCGGTCCCGGAAACCATGAAATTCAGCGCCTGATTGGCGAGCACGGCCGACATGGCGTCGAACAGGGCAAGATCGATCTGCTGCCCCCTGCCCGTCTTCTGGCGCTCGGCCAGCGCCGCCTGCACCCCGATGACCCCGTAGAGCCCGGTGAAAATATCCCCGAAGGCGACGCCCATTTTCTGCGGCTCGCCCCCGGCGTCGCCGGTGATGTCCATTATCCCGCTCATGCCCTGAATCAGCAGGTCGTAGCCGGGCTGCTCGGCGCGCGGCCCATCCTGCCCGAAGCCGGTGATCGAGGCGTAGACGACGCCCGGGTTGGCGGCAGCGACGCTAGCGTAATCCAAGCCGAACTTCGCAAGACCCCCGACCTTGTAGTT
>MDTG01014132.1_pt1 | contig 16253 bp, 16 predicted proteins | sample 811421 | NCBI WGS metagenome assembly MDTG01 (sample SAMN05326645, study PRJNA326480) | marine metagenome | isolation source: seawater | place: Pacific Ocean: South East | collected 2011 | reverse complement strand
TATTCGGCGTCTTCAGGGCGGTCCATGTCTTCGGTAGACTCAAGCCACATAGCATTTAAAATACCCAAAGAACACGCTAGCAATACGCCAAGGATCCAAGTGAAATACCACATATGCTACTCCTTAATAAATAGTGTGAGACTGATCTAAGTCGCTATTTTTTACTCGCCCACGCATCACATAATAGCCATAGGCGGTATAGCACAAGATGATAGGCACAAAGATGCAAGCCACAACGAACATGATATTTAGGGTTAAGTGACTAGAAGTGGCATCCCATACCGTTAGGCTAGCTTCTGGCATAGTGATACTGGGCATCAAGAACGGGAACATTGAGAAGCCCGCGGTTAGAATAACGCCCGTAATCAGTAGTGCACTTGAAACAAATGCCATTCCTGCATTCCCTTTGCGAGAAAACATCGCACATGCAAGCCCCGCTACCACACCTAAAACAGGCGCAAAAACCATCCAAGGATATCGTGAGTAGTTAGTCATCCATGCACCGGCTTCAATAGCGACTTCTTTTTTCATTGGGTTCGAGGTGGCTAAGGTATCTACGGTAGAGGTAATGACAAAACCGTCTAATCCGAATGCTACCCACGCACCGGCAATGAGAAACAAGGCTACTGCCACTAAACTCAATATAAAAGACGTGACACGGGCTCTGGCTTCAATGAAGCCATCGGTTTTCATTTGTAACCAGGTAGCTCCGTGATTAAGCAAGATAGCCACTGACAACAACCCAGAAACAAGTGCGAATGGGGTAAGCAGACCAAAGAAAGAGCCTGTGTAAGTTGATTTAAGCGTGTTGTCGAATTCAAACGGTACACCTAGTAACAAGTTACCAAACGCCACGCCAAAAATAAGCGCAGGAATAAAACCACCCGCAAACAAGGCCCAATCCCATGCTTTTCGCCACTGCGAATTTGGCAACTTACTGCGATAATCAAACCCAATTGGGCGCATCCACAGTGCAATTAGCGTTAGCGCAAGGGCTAAATAGAAGCCAGAGAAGGCGGTAGCATAAATCATCGGCCACGCCGCAAAAATGGCACCACCTGCCGTGATGAACCACACTTGGTTTCCATCCCAGTGCGGTCCAATGGTATTAATCATTACGCGACGTTCTTTGTCTGTTTTACCAATAATGGTCAGTAGTGAACCTACGCCTAAATCGAACCCATCGGTTACCGCGAAACCAATTAGCAGAACACCGATAAGGCACCACCAGGCTACGCGAAGAAATTCATAATCAATCATGCGTTTGCTCCTTTAGCATCAAAGTCGATTAGGTCATCGTCTTCATCAGTAGTGTGATCTTCAGGAGGCACAGGACCTTTTTTGGCGAATTTTTTCATTAAGTAAAAGGCCACAATGAACATCACGGTGTAAAACGCTGAATAAGCAACTAACGTAGTGACAATGTCAGAGATAGACAGATTAGACGTTGATGCATGCACTGGCAGAATCTCTGCAATAGACCAGGGCTGGCGACCAAATTCAGCCACAAACCAACCGGCTTCACACGCAACCCAAGGTAGCGGCAAGCTATACAATGACGCTTTCAACAACCAGCGAGGCTGGGTTATTTTATGTCTTGTACTGTAATAGAAGGCAGCCAAGAACACGGCCAACATAATAAAGCCTGATGCCACCATTAAGCGGAAACTCCAAAATAAAGGGGCAACTTTAGGAATGCTGTAATCTACCGCTTTTTGTAAGGCCGCTTCAGAAGGCTGTGTAACATCATCTGTAAATGGCTCTAATAACATGGCATAGCCCATATTATCTTTGTGTGCTTCAAACAGCGCGCGTTCGTCTGGTGAAGCGGTTCCATCTCGAACGCTGTCTAGCAACGCGTACGCTTTGATACCATCAAGAATACGCAAACGATTCTCAGCTTTAATATCTTTTAAGCCTTTAACTTCCTCGGTAAGTGAGCGAGTAGCAATAATGCCCATTGCCCAAGGAATTTGAAGTGCGTATTCGGTTTCTTCTTTTTCATCGTTGGGAATACCAAATACGGTAAAAGGCGCAGGTGCTGGATGAGTGTCATACTCAGCTTCAACCGCCGCCAATTTTACTTTTTGCACTTCACCTAACTCGTAACCACTTTCATCACCAAGCACAATAACTGACAAGGTAGCGGCTAGACCAAAGCTTGCAGCAATAGCGAAAGACCGACGGGCAAATGCGATATGCTTGTGGTTAAGTAGGTAATAACTAGAAATAGCCAATACAAACATAGCCCCCGTTACGTAGCCGGCTGAAACGGTATGCACAAACTTAACTTGCGCGACAGGGTTAAAGATAACCTCAGCAAAGCTTGTCATTTCCATACGCATGGCTTCAAAGTTAAATTCTGCGCCTACGGGGTATTGCATCCAACCATTCGCAATGAGTATCCATAGTGCTGAGAAATTAGAACCAATAGCCACTAACCATGTGGTCATTAAATGTCTTCCCTTCGACATTTTGTCCCAGCCAAAGAAAAATAGCCCAACGAAGGTTGATTCTAGGAAGAACGCCATCAAACCTTCGATAGCTAGCGGCGCCCCAAAAATATCCCCTACATAGTGAGAATAGTAGGACCAGTTCATACCGAACTGAAACTCCATAGTGAGGCCGGTAGCCACACCAATGGCAAAGTTAATGCCAAACAACTTGCCCCAAAACTGAGTCATCTGTTTGTAAATTTCTTTGCCTGTCATCACATAAACGGATTCCATAATGGCAAGCATGAAACTCAACCCTAAGGTTAAGGGCACAAATATAAAGTGGAACATTGCAGTTAGCGCAAATTGCCACCGCGATAGTTCGACTAACGTATCGCTCATGGGTTTTCTCCCTATTTAAAAACAGTACGGCAAGCCGCTAAAAAGTTGCATTTAAATCAACAACCTTAATTAAAAAGCCGCACAGTAAGACGTATATTTCTGTATGTGGTTTAGCAAGCTTTGCGCCAGCTAAGGCATTACTGCCCCTAACCTTTGGTATTCCCTACTGTGCGGCGCAATTATTCCATTAAGTCGAACTAGCCGCGTTGATCCATCTCAAACAAGATGAGAGGAAAATGCGCCAAAAATGACAATCACCGCCATTTTTGACATTTAATTTAAGTTAAATTAAATAATAAGTGGAAACTGTGAGCGTGGAGCCTTTGCAAAAAACGCTGCTAAAAAACAAGGAATAAAGTGAAAAAGATAGTAGTTTGGGAATAGGTGGCAGGAGATAGGAAATAAACAGATACAACGGATGCCGATTAAGGCCCGTTGCACCTCCTCAAATAAATGCTATTCGGCTGAATAGGTAAGCGTGAAAGCACCTCTTAAACTTCCCGGCGCAAAGCCCGTTGCGCTATCTTGAGGCAACTGAGTATCGGCTAAAAGCGAGGTTGATAAAAGTAATCCACTTATTACACCAACTGTTGATATGCTTTTCATGATTTTTCCTTGTATGAAAGACTTAACCACTCGCAAGATATTGCTTTGAAGTTGCGTGAAGCTAAATACTTGTTCATCTACATACTTGTTCATCTACATACGTACAAGGCTCGTTCCAATGTGATACCTTAAACCTAGATTAGTTATCTTGTGGGTATAGATTGTGCGCATACGTCATTCATACCCAACCCGTATCGCTAGGTGAAGCTGTTACATGAATATCTCGATTGTTCAGGCAATGATAGATGCCATCGATAAACCCGCTATTTTCATTAATCATCAGTATGTAATAGAAGCGGTTAATCAGCCTTATCGCAACACCTACCCTGTGGATATTATTCCGGGGAAAAGCCAGTGCTTTAAAGTGTCGCACGGGAATACCAAGCCTTGTGATCAATGCGGCGAAAGTTGCCCTATACAGCAATGCAAAGACACCGGCCGGACTGCAAGTGTGGTTCACATTCACACCACAAAAAGCGGTCAAAGCTACTGCGATATTCTTATGCGGCCGGTTCACGATGCTAACGGCGACCTGCTTGGTTACTTAGAAATCTTAGATAAACTCGCCTTTGCCTCTAATTACCCTAACAAGGGTAAAATGATAGGAGAATCTGTCGCCTTCAAAGCTATGCTTAATAAAATTAATCGGGCCGCAAAATCTGATATAGCCGTGTTACTTCAAGGAGAAACAGGTACAGGTAAAGAGCTGGTTTCTCATGCCCTACATACCAGCAGCCACCGCGCCGAAAAACCATTTGTCGTAATAGAGTGTACGGGGTTAGCTGATTCACTTTTTGAGTCTGAGCTATTCGGCTACGAGAAAGGCGCTTTTACTGGCGCGCAGTCGAATAAGAAAGGGTTGGTTGATGCCGCCCAAGGCGGAACCCTATTTTTTGACGAAATTGGCGATGTACCCCTTACCATGCAGGTTAAGTTACTGCGGCTACTTGAAACTCAAACCTACCGCCCAGTTGGAAGCGTTCAAGTTAAAAAGGCCGATTTTCGTTTAGTGTGTGCGACGCATAAAGACTTAAAATCCTTAGTAGAAAAAGGCGAATTTAGACAAGATCTCTACTACCGAATTGCGGGCTTCCCTATACATCTTCCGCCGCTTCGCGAGCGCCAAAGCGATATCCCTATGCTGTGCAGCCATATGTTGCACGAACTGCCCTCGAAAAAACGCTTACACAAATCGACTATTGAAGTGCTAAGCCATTACACCTACCCAGGTAACATTCGAGAGCTTAAAAATATTGTAGAGCAAGCATATTTGTTGGCAGATGAAAATGTTATTTATCCAACCGACTTACCCGAGTTAATCAGCGAGCCCACTGCTTATAGTAACGCGAGCATTGTTACTCTGGAAGCTGCTGAGGCTAAGTACCTTGAAGAAGTGGTAGCAAAGCACGAAGGCAGTATAGATTCCCTTGCCGTAGCACTGGGTGTCAGCCAACGAACCTTATATCGTAAACTTCAAGCGCTAGGGTTAAAGGTTAAAAGTTAAATAGCTCGCAGCAAAAAGCCCTTTCAACATCCTATATTTAACGTATTATTAAATAAGTTCCGGTATAAATAGAATACTGCTTTGCCATTGAAGTCATTATTTACACTGCTAGTATGCCTAACCCTGCTATTGCAAAACGCAATGGCCTTGGGGCTTGCGGCCGTTTCAATGGAAAAGGCGCAGCGATTTACTACACAGTTTAATGACAGCAGCAACGATATAGAACTGATCTGTACCGGTAATACCATGCGCTGGATATCGTTAAGTGCGACTGAGCATGCCGGTGAGTTTGTGTATGTTAGTGTAGATGTAAGTAAAATACCGGTTGAGCATATCGACTGTACCAATAGTCTACTTTCTGATTTACCAAACGCCGTCACTACGCCAGACTTATCACTTCCTTTAATCACCTTTGTTCGCTTTAATAACCTTGCTACTGCAATTGCACAGCGCCCCTATACGGCATACGCCTACGCGACTGGGCTCTCCCGTGCTCCACCTCTTTCATAGTTTTCCCATCACACTTTATTTATAACGCGCTTTTATCAGCTTTATCGCTGACGTTGTTTAATTAAAAATGGACTAATTATGAAAAAAACAGCCATTGCACTAGCAGTATGTACTGCTGGCTTTTCCCCTTTTTTGTATGCTCAAGACACCTCTTCAAACGAAGTTATTACCGTTATTGGCGAGCCGCTAACCCTCACCAATAATGCGCCGGTTTCCGCCTCCACCAATACGGAAGCTGACTATGGCGATCAGCTTGCTACGCTGCCTGGCGTGACTATTTCTCGAAATGGTCCCGTGACTGGGTTAATCCAATATCGCGGCCTTTATGGTGACAGAGTAGGCGTGACTATTGATGGCGTAGATATCGCGGGCGCTGGCCCTAACGCTATGGATTCGCCGCTTTCGCATGTGTTACCTGAACCAGGCCTTCAGGCCGTACTTTATCGCGGAATAGTACCGGTAAGCGCTGGGGTTGAAACCTTAGGCGGTAAATTAGACATTCGTGCCGATGCCAGTCATTTATTTTCAGAGGCCAATGGTCTGCAATTTAATGCTAGCGCCGGTGCGTTTTCTCCTGGCGATGCACAGCAGTACCAAGCCAATGCATTTTATGGCACAGATAATGGCTTTATCAGCGGCGCATTCACCCACCAGCAGCGCGACGAGCGTGAGGCTGGTTCTAACGATGCAGGCTCAAGCATAACAATCCCTAATTCTCAGTATCAAAGAAACGGCGGAAAGCTTCGCGCGGGCTATAGTTGGGGCAAGCATAGCCTAGATGTCAGCTATCAAACGTTAAATACTAACAACAGTGGCACCGCGGCCCTTGCAATGGATATTACCTTTATAGACGCCGCGTGGTATCGCTTAGGTTATCAGTACCAAGCCAGTGACGATCGCACGGTGAAAGTAAGTGTGTTTGGGAATAGCAATCAGCACGCCATGGATAACACTTCCCAGCGCGCAATTTCGATGGCCAGCATGGCAAGACAAAACGATGCCGACTCAGTTGCTCAAGGTATAGAGGCAACTTATGTTACCCCTGCCCTTAATGGTGAACTTGAAGTAGGCTTTAGTCATTTACACAGCCGAAATAATTCTGTCATTACCAACCCGAATAACAGCGCTTTTTATATCAATAACTTTAGCGATATTACCCGCGATACTTACAGTGGTTTTACCGAATGGCATAGAACAACCGACACCGCTGACTATTTGCTTGGCCTTCGTTATACCCAAGTTGATATGGACGCTGATGCAATAGACTCCAACATGGTGATGATGAATGATGCCGTAGCCATGCTTGCATCTAACTTCAACAATGCCGAACGTAGTGAAACCTACAATATGCTAGATGCAGCCGCTACCATTCAAATACCCGTTAGCGACACGGTGACGGTATTTACGGGTATCTCGCAAAAGAACCGCGCGCCGAACTATTACGAACGCTACACCTGGTTATCGTTAGGCATTACAGGCGGTATGGCAGACGGGTTCAATTACATTGGTAACCTTGAACTCGATAACGAAACCGCTCGCCAGATTGAATTTGGTATCACCTACAGCGAAAACGATTGGACCGTTTCACCCCGCCTTTATTATCAAGACATAGAAAACTACATTGCTGGCATACCGAGCAGTAATACCGCCGCAATTATGTTCTCGACTATGATGGGGTCGGATACGCCATTTCAGTGGACCAACACAGACGCCATTATTAAAGGGTTAGATGTGACGATTAGCGGCAAACTATCGAGTAACCTGCTTCTAACGTCTACCGCCAGTGTGAGCCATGGCAATAGAGACGACATAGACGACGCGCTATTTCGTATTGCCCCTGAGCAATTGACGACTCGTGTAGAGTGGCAAAGCGAGCTTATGCAATCGCCGCTTATGCTGTCGGTTACTTCTCATTTAGTAGGCGCTCAGAATCATACCTCTGCACTACAAAATGAAAGCAGTACATCAGGTTACGGGCTTATACATTTGGGGGCACGCTGGCAACTTACTCAAGCATTTAGCGTGTCAGCACAGCTTCAAAATGCGCTTGATAAGTACTACACCGCTCATACCGCGGGGGTTAACCGCGTATCAGATGCCGATATTGCGGTAGGGGATAAATTACCGGGAACAGGCAGGGAATGGCAGGTGTCAGCGAGCTATCGCTTTTAGGTGGAGCTATTCGCTAGCCCATTCGCAAAGCGAGCTAGCATGTAAATTACGATAAAAAATGCAAAGTGATAGGCGAAAATATTCGCCTTTCACTTTTTTGTTGAGTAATTCATAGGCAAACAACAGCGAACAAGCTGACCTACACTAAGTTAGCTATTGCTTGAACAATTAAGCGGATTGCTAATAAGGTAACGATAACCTTAAACAACACGAGAAATTTGTCGGCTGGAATTTTATTGAGTACTTTTAGCCCCACGTAAGTCCCCACGGCACCACTTATAATCATGGCAAAAATTAATCCTAGCCATTGAAAAAAGGAGAAACCTACAAAGGTAAACACAAACGCTTTTAACCCATGTTGAAAGGTAAGGCACGAGGCCATGGTGGCGGTTATCTGCATTTTATTGTAATTGTTCCGATGCACAAACGCAGCAACTAGCGGCCCGGTAGCGCCTACAAACATGGAGATTAACGTGGTAATTAACCCTGCTAAACTTCGACCAGCAGGTTGCATTTCTTGCGCCTTCGGTTTACTGCCCCACACCAAAAATAAGATAAAACCGGCCACAGCAAATTGAATAACCACTAAAGGCAATTGCACCACAATAAACGTAGCCAGTACCGCTCCTAACAACGCCCCAAACGAAAAGAACTTCACCATAGACCAGTCAATATACCGGAAGGTCATTAACGCTCGGTTGCCGTTAGAACCTAACTGTACCAACCCATGCACAGGGATAAGTGCAGAGACGGGCAAACTTCCCGCCATTACCGCAATAAGCAATACGCCACCGCCAATCCCAAAGGAAGCAGTGATTAAGGACGTCATGGTAGAGGTTGCAATCAGCACTACTGCGGTAGTGAGTGAGATAGCGCCATTCGCGGTTAGCCAATAAGTAACGAGATCCAAGTGCAGCTCCTTTTCGGTTTATTCATTTGTATTGGCCCCAGCGTAAACAAGATGAACAAAGCGTATTTAAGCCTGTTTTCCTGAAGAAAAAGTTAAGGCACCTAGTAGCACTTCGTAACAAATTATCTGTAATTTGAACTTGTATATGCACGGTAGCGCAGGCATATTCTGCAATCTTCACCGCGCAACGAAACGGTATGCTTCTGCATTGTTGACGCGAATTTACATGGATTTAGTTTAGGAAGTTGCGTTGTATTCCTTTTTCACTCGTTGTTGCATTGTATTTTTTTGTACCGTAACGCTAGCTTACGCTAACGATGCGTCTCAACATATATACAACCTTGCATCGCACAGCGTGTGGAAGCAGTTATTACATGCTGAACAAACCGCGGTAACACTAAACCATAACGGCGGTCACTTCTATTTAGCCGAAAATGGCTTTGAAGATCCACTTTCAGAACTTAAAGCGACTATTCGCGCCTTTTCGCAAACCCCAAAACGCCAATGCCAATTTCCCGCACGTAAGCGTTTTATCGAAAAACATATACCCTCGATTAGCTTCCCTGACGTGGCCTGCCCAAAGTATCAAGAATACTTAAATGCGTTCTCTACTCACAGCGCCAGCCTTATTTTTGCTTCCGGTTACTTAGGTAACCCCGCGTCGATGTTTGGCCATGTTTTTTTAAAGTTTAATGGTGAGTCAGCAGACGGTTTACTAGACAACACGTTTTCTTACGGGGCCAAAGTGCCCGATAACGAAAACAAGTTGGTTTACATTACTAAAGGCATCTTGGGCGGGTATCAAGGTAAGTTCTCTAACCAGCAATACCACCATCATCATTTAACCTATAGCGAAACCGAGCTTCGCGATATGTGGGAATACAAACTTGCCCTATCGCAAGACGATATTCAATTTCTACTCGCCCATTTATGGGAGCTAGAAAATGCCACCATGACCTATTACTTCTTTGAGCAAAACTGTGCCTATCAATTGGCAAAGTTACTGGGCTTAGTTTTTGATGAACCCCTGATTGCCCCTAACAAGGTATGGGTAATGCCGTTTGATTTAGTGGTAATGATGCAGCGCCATCAGGGCAGCCGGCCCATGTTTAATGACGTTATCTACCATGGCTCGCGTCAACAAACACTTTACGATCGCTGGCAGCAATTAACCCGCAAGGAACAGCAAACCTTACTGCAAATTCTAGAAAGTACACCTAAAGACACACAAGCTAAGCTTGCTGCTTTAGGTGACACATCGGCAATACGGGTTATTGATACCCTCTACGACTATTTTGCTTTTATAGAACAAAAAGAAGACGACCTCACAGACATACAACAAGCACAAAAGCGGCAAGCCATGATAAAACGGTTTGCTATGGCACCGGTTAAACCAAACTGGAAAAGCGTAAATAGACGCCCTCCTCATGAAGCACAAGATACCACGCGTATTGGCCTTGGTTTATACGACACACCATCAGGCGACGTGGCGGGGGAGTTGAACTTTAGGGCCAATTATTACGACCTGCTCACGCTGAATGCGGGGCGAATTCCTTACTCTGAGCTAACCACCTTTAATCTTCGTCTTCGTTACCTAGAGGGTGAAGGGTTAGCAGTAAAAGAGTTTACGCCGGTACGAATTATTAACCTTAATGCGTCTGAATCTGGATTGCCACTTGATAGCAATTGGGCTTGGAAACTGGCCTTTGGCTACAGAGAACAGGCTAACAACTGCACCCACTGCGGCGCAGGTTATATCGACAGTTTTATTGGGAAGTCTTGGGCCTTTCGTCACAACCTTGTAGGTTATGCCGCGCTCAGCACTTCTATTACCAGCTCTAATCTGAATGGCGGCTTTATCGCTGTGGGTTCAGAAGTGGGAGGCGTAGCACATGTTACGTCTGAAATAGCAATGTCATTAGCAGTAGGACAACAATGGTTTGTGAACCAGCCATCGAATGATCAACATTACCTCTCTATTACCGCGCGATATTCAATTAATCAGCGCTGGGATGTGAGAGCCAATATTGATAACAAGCATGGTACTGACTTCGGCTTGCTCATTTCACATTATTACTAATAACAATCAGAGGAATATAACAATGTTTAAAAAACTAACGCTTGCTGCACTTCTTACGACTACCGCCATTGCTGGAAACGTATCGGCTGACGACAACATCAACCCGTGGAAACACTGTGGTATTGGCGCGGCTATTTTTGATGACAATGGCACAGCTGCTGCCATTTCAAACATCATTTGGGATTTAGGTACAACTGCGGTTTCTTCAAAAGTATCATCTGCTGATTCTTGTGAAGGTAAAATGGCTACTGCGGCGGTATTCATTCAAAATAACTTCAACAACGTTATTGAAGAAACTAGCCAAGGTTCTGGCGCGCACCTTACGGCAATGCTTGATATTTTAGACGTAAACGAAGCGGCACGTGCTGATGTTGTTACTGCTGTTCGTGCTGAAATGGCACTATCAGTTGCAGCAAACGAAGCAACTAGCCCAGAAGCTTTCTACAACGCAGTTGTAGCAAACATCTAGTTATATAGGCAGTGGCGACAAGACCGCTTGCGGGAATGCCACTGTCGTATAGCGGTGATAAAGTAATACTAAAACAGGGCGCAATACGCCCTGTTTTTATTTTTATAATCGTACGTAAATAATATTACGCGCGACTTTGGAATTTACGCTCTTCGGTATTTACCTTTATCCACTCACCAGTACTGATGTACTCAGGCACTTGAACCACTAGGCCAGTCGATAAAGTAGCAGGCTTAGTGCGCGAGGTTGCAGAGGCACCTTTAATAGAAGGATCGGTTTCAGTCACTTCAAGCTCTACACTCATCGGCAAATCTAGCGCCACTGGCACGTCGCTTACAATTAACACCTGAATAGACTCGGTCTTTTCATTAATAAACAAAGCTTCATCAGCAATGCTTTCTTTGTTTAGGTGGTACGGCGTGTAATCTTCGTTATCGAGGAATACATACTCGTCGCCATCAATGTAAGAAAACATCACAGGGCGACGAACCAAATCAGCCATTTCTAGCATGTCTGAATCTTTGAATGTTTCATCAAACTTAGCGCCGCTAACCACGTCGTACATACGCATGCGATAAATACTACCACCCGCACGGCCCTGAGGTACTGAACGTTCGATATCTCTAACAATACATGTTTTTCCACCATAAACGATGGTGTGATTCTTTTTAATTTCACTTGCCTTTGGCATGGTCTTACCCTGTTATTAATGGCCTTTAACGATTGGCAGGCCATGTTAAATTATCGCCCTATCTTCCGGTAATTGAGTGTTATAGTCAAAGCTATAAGCTTAGCTCAACCCTAGTTCTTTTTGTTTTTTCTTGGTGAGTCCTAGCGACACTATTTTATAAGACTCTTGCAAGTAGTAGCTAAGCTCTTCGTTGAGATCTTCTACATTTAGTTCAACGCCCCCTTTAGGCTGGTCGGTATCGCTTGCAAATTGCTGGATCCATTTCATGCCCCGAGACGCAAAATAAGGCGCGGGGCGATACCCGGTTTTTTCACTCAAAAAATGGTAGTTGAGCTCTGAGGTTTTGAAAATAAAAGCAGGTTCACCGTTTTTGCCTAAACCACCTATGGCAAATACTTTACCCCCCACCTTCCACACATGGGAATTGTTCCATTGCATCACATAGGTTGTGGCCTTTAGGCTGCCACAATAATGATTAAACTCATCGTAGGTCACTGCTGTACTCTTTATATTATGGGTCTTGTCATTCTTAACTCATACTTTTCGTATCGACTTTTTCATACAGCATGCATCGTGTTTGTTGTATACATCGTTTTTGCACCGTTAAAACTATCATACAGGGCTTGATGACATTGCTTGGAAAAGGTATCCGTTCTATTTTCATATTCCTTTATCCAGTCTATCAACATATCCAAATTCGCATCTTGCGCTTGCTTAGATTCATATTTATGAGGCTCCCAAGGGCGCGCCTTAGCGTTTTCAACACAAAGGGTAATGGGTAAATTTAAGAAAATGAGTTCATCAGCATGAGGCAGTACTTCAGCGAGCAAATCGGAATAACATCCTTCAATAACCCATGATGTATTGTCAGTTAAAAAACTATCTATAAGTACCGTCGATTCACAGATAGGCATACGACTAGGTGGGCTTGTGGCCGAATTTGAGGGCGCCCAGGCAACCGAGTCTAAATCTAAATGCGCGATGTGGTGAACCTTTACCAAGTTCTTGGCCAAGGTCGACTTTCCTGAACCTGAATTACCAAAGACGACTATTTTTGACATGACTTACCTTTTACTGATTAACACTAACTTTATGCAATCACGGTTTCAGCAACGAAGAAACCCCACATTGCTAAAACAGCCAAGAAATTAAGCATAAAAACTATGCCTCGCAATTTTATGTTCGACGTCATTATTTGCACAGCGCTATGCACTATTCGCCCAACAATAAAGGCCCAAGCAAGAGCTACATAAATAGGTTGTAACTCTAGCCCTTTAACCATTAATACAACGCAAATGACATGAAAAAATAACGGCCACTCGAATTGGTTACTTAAATTGGCGCTGATTTTAGACTGAATAGCATCGAATGGACTCGAGCCATCATCATTGCGGCCTAATCCCCACACCTTGGGCGCTCTTACGAAAGTTAAGAGCATATAAAGAAATGTACACAATAAAACGTGAGCAAATATAGGTACTACTAGGCTATCCATTAGCTAATACTCTCGTTATTTTTTTGTCTTTTCGCCACGCCATGAAAATGCGTAGGGCCACCGGGCATTGTTGGGTCCATTTGAAAATCTAAATCGATAATCTCCCACCCCTGCTTACCTATTGAATTCAGGTACCTTTCAACATCTTCGACAGTAAGCCCTGTTAAAAAACCGCTTTTCTTAGCGTCTGACGAATTTATAATTTTGTATTCCCACATAAATTTCCTTTTTTTAAGTGCGCGATAATTCTTTTGCAAGGTTGGAGCTTTGCCCTGCTGATATTATTGTTTAGTATTGATGTATTGCTCTACCCGCTTTTCTAAAGCGTCCAAAGGCAATGCGCCAGCACCCAGCACGCTTGAATGGAAGTCGCGAATATCGAAGTTATCACCTAACTTCGCTTGCGCTTTTTCACGTAATTCCAATATTTTTAGCATACCCATTTTGTATGAAAGCGCCTGCCCTGGATTTACAAAATAACGCTCTACTTCCGTTTCAATATCTTGTGGCGATAAGGGGGTATTGGTAACAAAATATTCTATCGCTTGTTCTCGCGTCCAGCGTTTGTAATGAATACCGGTATCGGTCACTAGACGAACCGCTCGCCAAAGCTCATTCTGCAAACGACCAAAGTTATGCAACGGGTTCTTATAAAAACCCATCTCAAACGCTAATTGTTCAGCATACAAAGCCCATCCTTCAATATAAGCCCCTACGCCTAAATACTTTCGAAAGCGCGGCAGTCCATCGAGTTCTTGTGCCTGAGCAATTTGAAAATGATGGCCAGGTACACCTTCATGATAAGTTATCGCTTTGAACACATACTTTTGAACACCTGTCATATCGGCCAAATTAGCATAGTAAATTCCCGGACGGCTTCCATCTAAACTAGGGCGATTATAAAACGCAATAGACGTAGAGTTTTCACGCCAAGGCTCTACTCTACGTACTTCTAAATCGGCTTTTGGCAGGGTATGGAAATATTGATCTGCTACGGCAAAAATTTCATGGGTTTGCGCTTTTGCATCGGCTAAAAACGCAGCTCGGCCTTCGTCGTTGTTAGCATAAAAATTATTGGGGTCGGTGCGTATAAATTCAAAGAACTCTTGTAGTGTTCCGGTAAATTCAACCTCATCCATTATCTGCTGCATCTGTTGATGAATGCGTGTCACTTCATTTAAACCAATCGAGTGAATTTCTTCTGGCGTTAATGACAATGTGGTTTCAGCTTTTACTCGATTAGCGTAATAAGCATCGCCGTCAGGTAATGACCACACACCATTGTTGTTAGGTTGTAATGGCTTTTGCTGTTTCAACGTGGCGAGTAAGCTGCTGTACCCTTTTTTAAATGGCCCTTTTAGGGCGCTACTTGCCTCTTCAAGCAATGCATTTTCTTTTGATTCTTCCAAATGCAGTGCGGCTAGTTTTTCTTTGAAGTCTGCATATAAGGGGTGGAGCTTGCTACTACTCGTAACCGGGGCATCTAAAGGTGCACCTGTTAACATAGCACTCACGTCGTTAATCATTGAATCAAACGAAAATGCAGGCGGCAACACACCAAAGGCTGCACGGTCTTTCATTCTCGTTACAATATCAGCCATAAGCGATTCAAAACCTACAAGCCTTTTTATATACGCCTGTGCACCAGCTTCATTCACAATGCGGTGGTTATTTTTAAGCAAGGTAATGGCTGAGGTGTATTGACCTCTAAACTGATCAACCACATAACTTTGCTTACGAAAGGCTGCATTTTCAATTTCGTCGGTGAGCTCTCGCTTAAACAAATCAAAATTCAATTTACCTTCGTCGCTTAAGTCACCGCGGTCGAATTCAGCAGTTAACCTAGCCAAGTCGGCTTTTGTGTTTTCTAACTGCTTTTGAGCAAATACGTCAGAGGTATCACTCCAGCTAGATTGCGCGCCATTATCAACCCCTAGGTAAGATTGGAAATTTGGGCTTTGTGCCACCAACCTATCAAAACGCGCCTCTATAAACGCGACAAGACGCTTATCTTCTTGCTGTTTGGAGGTTTCCGGTTTATCTACACTAGCCTGCTTTGCATGCTTTGGCGCATCTTCAGGTGCGGGATTGCAGCCACTTAATAAAGTAGTACTTAAGCCTACTGCGCATACAGCAAATGCCACCGCACTTTTAGAAAGGGCTTTTGTAACGCTAAATTTTCTTACCCGCATTCATTCCACTCCCTAAACATCAATATTTGTTATTTTTTAATTTCATCTACGACATTAAATCAAACTGATTCGAATAGGTAACAATTTTACATTTTGCTAAAAATTGGAAGCGGAGCGTTCCCCAAGTGACATTCACCGGCTTATCGAGTACTACCGCACGATCTCTGCATAGGCGGAGTGCTAGGGCAATTGGAACCCTCCACAGCATGGATGCTGTGGCGGAGCATGCGCTTGAGCAAAATGTCTGAGGGTGGGTGAAGAGCCTACTTCATGATCCTCTGCCGCAAGGATGCGGCAGCGGAGCCCCATTAATGGGTATATCGTACGAACTCGGTATAGGTGGTGTGCTAGGGCAATTAAAACCCTCCACAGCATAGATGCTGTGGCGGAGCATGCGCTTGAGCAGAATGTCTGAGGGTGGGTGAAGAGCCTGCTTCATGACCCTCTGCCGCAAGGATGCGGCAGCGAAGCCCCCATTAATAGGTTTATCGTACGAACTCGGTATAGGTGGTGTGCTAGGGCAATTGGAACCCTCCACAGCATGGATGCTGTGGCGGAGCGCCCATGGATGGGTTTACCGCGTGTTCCGGTTGCCCTAGCACACCATCTATTAAGCGAAGATAATGAACGCCACAAAGTCGTTGACTTTTTAATCGGCAGATTAAATACTGCGGGTATGACATTACGCACATTGCTGTTTTCAGCACCGCGCCAAGGTTTGGCGTTAAACACAATCATCCTCCTCGCTATTATTATTAATAATTGGCGGGAAAGTTAGTGCGTACGT
>MDTG01064044.1_pt1 | contig 16254 bp, 10 predicted proteins | sample 811421 | NCBI WGS metagenome assembly MDTG01 (sample SAMN05326645, study PRJNA326480) | marine metagenome | isolation source: seawater | place: Pacific Ocean: South East | collected 2011 | reverse complement strand
TGTTCTTGTTGGTCCAGTCCATCTCGGACACGTGCACCAGGCCTTCCACGCCCTCTTCGATTTCCGCGAAGCAGCCGTAGTCGGTGAGGTTGGTGACCCGGGCCTTGACGCGGGCACCTTCCGGGTACTTCTGCACGATATCGTGCCAGGGATCTTCGCCCAGCTGCTTGAGACCCAGGGACACACGCATCTTCTCGCGGTCGAACTTGAGGACCTTGATTTCGATTTCCTGGCCCACTTCGACGATTTCGCTGGGATGCTTGATGCGCTTCCAGGCCATGTCGGTGATGTGCAGCAGGCCGTCGATGCCGCCCAGGTCGACGAACGCGCCGTAGTCGGTCAGGTTCTTGACGATACCCTTGACGACCATGCCTTCCTGCAGAGACTCGAGCAGCGCTTCGCGCTCGGCGGAGTGCTCGGCTTCCATGACCGCGCGGCGGGACACCACCACGTTGTTACGCTTGGGATCGAGCTTGATGACCTTGAAATCCAGGTCCTTGCCTTCCAGGTGGGTCACGTCGCGTACCGGACGGATGTCCACCAGGGAACCGGGCAGGAACGCGCGGATCGGGCCGATATCGACGGTGAAGCCACCCTTCACCTTGCCGGAAATCTGACCTTTGACGATCTCGTCTTTGTCGAAAGCCACTTCCAGTTCGCCCCACACTTCGGCGCGCTTGGCCTTTTCGCGGGACAGACGGGTGAAGCCCATGCCGTCATCGATAGCGTCAACCGCCACTTCCACTTCATCGCCTTCGGCGATTTCCAGTTCACCGGTTTCGCTGATGAACTCGCCGCGGGCGATGATGCCCTCGGACTTGAGGCCGGCGTTAACGGTCACCCAGTCGCTGTCGATGGCGACCACGGTGCCTTTGATGATGGAACCACGGGCAACGTCGAGGTCCTTAAGGCTTTCTTCAAAAAGTTCGGCAAAAGATTCAGTCATGGAGAAGTCTCACGGATACACATACCAACCAGCAGGCATGGGTTATTACTAAAAGGCCACCGCCCCAAGCTGGTTTACTGTCAGGGGCCGGGCGACCTGTCACTTAACACTCATTGCGGGAGCGGCCCTGCCCGCGGACCCCGCGTAATCGGGGTTGCCGCGGCCAGGGCCGCTCCTACGGATGAATACGGTTTTACCGCCTTCAGACCAGAGATCGGCGGGCGGCCTCATCGAGAATCGCGTCCACCACCTGTTCCACGGAGAGCGAGGTGGAATCGATCTCCACCGCGTCATCAGCGGGCTTCAGCGGTGCCACATCGCGGTTCATGTCCCGGTCGTCCCGAGTCTGGATGTCCTCGATAAGGGTCGCGAGGGTAGCATCAAAGCCCTTTTCCTTCAACTGGGCGTAGCGCCGGCGGGCGCGCTCCTCGGCGCTGGCGTTGAGGTATATCTTGAGCGGCGCGTCCTGGAATACCACCGTGCCCATATCACGGCCGTCGGCCACCAGGCCCGGGCTCAGGGCGAAGGCCCGCTGGCGGGCGAACAGCGCGTCGCGCACCGGCTGCAGCACGGCCACCTGGCTGGCCATCTCGCCGACTTCCTCGCGACGGATGTCGGCGCTCACGTCCTCGCCGTCGAGCACCACGGCGGTGTCGCCGTTCTGCTCGCGGAACACCACCGGCAGGTTCTCGGCGAGCCGGATCAGCGCCGGCTGGTCATCCAGGGCCACGCCCTGGCGGGTGGCGTACAGGCCCAGCACCCGGTAGAGAGCGCCGGAGTCGAGCAGGTGCCAGGCCAGCCGGGCGGCCACCAGGCGCGCCACGGTGCCCTTGCCGGAGGACACCGGGCCGTCGATGGTGATGATCGGGATCATGCGTTCTCCTTGGATGCGTGCACCTCCAGGTCGAGACCGGCGCCGCGGGCAAGATCCGCGAAGCCCGGGAAGCTGGTGGCCACGTTGGCACAGCGGCGGATGGTGATGGGCGCCGAGGCACGCAGCGCCGCCATGGCGAAACTCATGGCGATACGGTGATCGCCGTGGGAATCCACCTCACCGCCGCCGAACGGGCCGCCGACGATGCGGATGCCGTCTTCATAGACTTCATGCTCCACGCCCAGCGCCGCCAGGCCGTCCGCCATCACCTGGATGCGGTCGGACTCCTTGACGCGCAGCTCCTCGGCGCCGCGCAGCACGGTTTCGCCCTGGGCGCAGGCGGCGGCGATGAAGATCGCCGGAAACTCGTCGATGGCCAGCGGCACCAGCTCCCGGGGGATCTCGATGCCCTTGAGCGGCGCGCTCCTGACCACCAGGTCGGCCACCGGCTCACCGCCGGAATCGCGCGGGTTCTCCAGGCGGATGTCCGCGCCCATCAGCTTGAGAATGTCGATCACCCCGGTGCGCGTCGGGTTCACCCCCACATGGGGCAGGGTCAGCTCGCTGCCTTCGGCGATGGAGGCGCCGACCAGGAAGAACGCCGCCGAGGAGATGTCCGCCGGCACGTCCAGGGGGCCCGCCGCCAGCGGCGTGCCGCCGGTCACCGTGCTGGTGGCGCCGTCGCGCCGCACCGGCACGCCGAACCCGCCCAGCATCCGCTCGGTGTGGTCGCGGGTGGGGGCCGGCTCGGTCACCGAGGTGTCGCCCTCGGCGTACAGGCCCGCCAGCAGCACCGCCGACTTCACCTGGGCGGACGCCATCGGCAGCGGATAGTGGATGCCCTTCAGCGTCTGGCCGCCGTGGATACGCACCGGCGGCCGGCCGCCCTCGCCGGTGTCGATGCGCGCGCCCATTTCCCGCAGCGGGCCGGCGACCCGCTCCATGGGCCGCTTGGAGAGCGATTCATCGCCGGTCAGTTCGGTGTCGAACGCCTGGCCGGCGAGCAGGCCGGTGAGCAGCCGCATGGAGGTGCCGGAATTGCCCATGTAGAGCGGTTTGCTCGGTGCCTTGAGGCCGTGCAGGCCGACCCCGTGCACGATCACCTGACCGTGGTGGGGGCCTTCGATCAGCACGCCCATGTCGCGGAACGCCTGCAGCGTGGCCAGGGCGTCCTCCCCTTCCAGAAACCCCTCCACGGTGGTGGTGCCCTCGGCCAGGGACGCCAGCATGATGGCCCGGTGGGACATGGATTTATCACCCGGCACCCGCAGCCGGCCGTTGAGCCGGCCGCCGGGGCGCGCCAGGAAGGTGGGGTTGGATTGCTGTGTCATGCCTGTCTCGTCGTCGGAATGCCGAGCGCGGGTGTAGGAGGTGCGCTCGTTCATGGCCAGAAAGTGGGCCCGGGCGGCGTTGGCCCGGGTCATGACGCCCATCAGGGCCTCGTCGTCGTTATGCTCGATGGCGTTCTGGAAACGGTCAATACCGTCCCGGAACAGGGCCAGCGCTTCCAGCACCGCGTCCCGGTTCTCGCGGAAGATGTCGTGCCACATCACCGGGTCGGAACTGGCGATGCGGGTAAAATCACGGAAGCCGCCGGCGGCGTAGCGGAAAATCTCGGTGGAATCGCCCTGCCGGGCCAGGGTATCGACCAGCGAAAACGCCAGCAAATGCGGCAGATGGCTGGTTTCCGCCAGCACCCGGTCGTGGTGGTCCGGCGCCATCTCCAGCACCTCCGCGCCCACCGCCGCCCACAGCGCGTTCACCCGCGCGGTGGCGCCGGGGTCGGTGTCCGGGGTGGGCGTCAGAATCACCCGGTGCTGGCGATACAGCCCCGCATCGGCGGCTTCCACGCCGCTTTTTTCCTTGCCGGCGATCGGGTGGCCCGGCACGAAGCGCGGGAAATGATCGCCCAGGGCCCGGCGGGCTTCGGCGATCACCGCGCCTTTGACGCTGCCGCCGTCGGTGACGATGGCGCGCTCGGCGAGCCCCGGGCGCAGCGCTTTCAGCACCGCCCCCATGGACGACACCGGCGTCGCCACGAACACCAGATCGGCGCCGCGCACCGCCACCGCCAGGTCCTGGCTGCCCTCGTCGATCAGCCCCAGGGCCAGGCCCTGCTCCAGGGTGCGCGTGGAGCGGGAGCCGGCCACCACGGTGCGCGCCAGCCCCTGCTCGCGGATGGCGGCGGCCAGCGAGCCGCCGATCAGACCCAGCCCGATGATGGCGACACGTTGAAACAGAGGGGGCCGGTGCGCGCTCATCAGCGGCGCGTCACTTGTTTCAGGGCCTGCAGGAAACGTTCGTTGTCGCGGGCGGTGCCGGCGGTGACCCGCAGGTGGTTGGGCAGGCCGTAGCCGCCCAGCGGGCGCACGATCACCCCTTCGCGCAGCAGCCCCTGGTAGACCGTCTCGGCGTCGCCGCCGCAGTCGAAGGCGATAAAATTGGCCACCGAAGGAATCTGCGTGAAGCCGAGGGCGTCGAGCCCTTCCGCCAGCTGCACCAGGCCGGCGGTGTTCTCGCCCTTGGAGTTCTCGATATGGTCAAGGTCGCCCAGGGCCGCCTGGGCCGCCGCCAGCGCCGGAATATTGACGTTGAAGGGCTGGCGCACCCGGTTGAGCACATCGGCGATCTGCGGGTGCGATACGGCGTAGCCCACGCGCAGGCCGGCCAGGCCGTGGATCTTGGAAAAGGTGCGGGTGACCACCAGGTTCGGGTAGCGGTCGAGCCGCTTCAGGCCGTCCGGGTAGTGGCTTTCCTCCACGTACTCAAAGTACGCCTCGTCCAGCACCACGATCACCCGCTCCGGCACCCGGGCCAGGAAGTTGTCCAGCGCCTGGTCATTGAACCAGGTGCCGGTGGGGTTGTTGGGGTTGGCCAGGAACACCACCCGGGTGCGTTCGGTGATGGCGTCCGCCATGGCGGCCAGGTCGTGGCCGTAGAGGTGCGAATCCACCGACACCGGCTTGGCGGAGCAGCCCAGGGTCACCAGCGGGTAGATGGCGAAGGCGTACTCCGAGAACACCGCCTCGTCGCCGGGCTGCAGATAGGCGCGCGCCACCAGCTCGAGCACGTCGTTGGAGCCGTTGCCCAGGGTGATGCGGTCGCTGCTCACGCCCAGGTTGTCCGCCAGGGCGTGTTTCAGCTCGAAACCGGCGCCGTCCGGGTAGAAGTGGATCTGATCCAGCGACCGGCGCGCCGCTTCCAGCGCCCGGTGGCTGGGGCCCAGCGGGTTTTCGTTGCTGGCCAGCTTGACCACGTCGCGCAGGCCCAGCTCACGCTGCAGCTCCTCGACGGGTTTGCCCGGCTGATAAGGGCGCAGTTGCTGCACGCCGTTGTTGGCCAGTTGGGTGTAATCGCAAGTCATAGCGCTTTCCTACAGAACCGCCTTCGGATAGGAGCCCAGCACCTTGATGGTATTGCCGTCGGCTTCCAGAATCTCCAGCACCTCGGTGAGCGTGGCGTCGGCTTTGTGGCCCTCGCAGTCGACGAAGAACACATAGCTCCAGTTGGCGATGCGCGAGGGCCGACTCTCCAGACGGGTCAGGTTGATGCCCTTGTCCCGGAACGGCCGCAGCAGATCGGACAGCAGCCCCGGGCGGTTCTTGCCGGAGATCAGCAGGCTGGTCTTGTCGCGGCCGGAGGGCGGGGTGTCCTGGCGGCCGATGATCAGGAAGCGGGTGGTGTTGTCCGGGCGGTCCTCGATGTTGCGCTGCACCGGCTCCAGATCATAGAGCTCGCGGGCCATGTCGCCGGCGATGGCCATGGCGTTCCATTCGTCCTTGAGCCGCCGCGCGGCCTCCGCGTTGGAACTCACCGCCACCCGCTCCACGGCCGGCATGTGCGCGTCCAGCCACTGGCGGCACTGGGCCAGGGTCTGTTGGTGCGAGTAGATGCGCGTCACCTTGTCGCGGCGGGTGTGCGGACCGGCCAGCAGGTGGTGGTGGATACGCAGTTCCACCTCACCGCAGATCTTGAGGTCGGAGTTCATGAACGAATCCAGGGTGTGGTTCACCATGCCCTCGGTGGAGTTTTCCACCGGCACCACGCCGAAGTGCACGGCGCCCGCCTCCACCTCGCGGAACACCTCGTCGATGGCGCCCAGCGGCACGCTTTCCACCGCGTGGCCGAAATGCTTGATCGCCGCCTGCTGGGTGAAGGTGCCCTCCGGGCCCAGAAACGCCACGCGCATGGGCTGTTCCAGCGCCAGGCACACGCTCATCACCTCGCGGAACAGGCGCGCCATGGATTCCGCGTCGATGGGGCCCTTATTGCGTTCCTTGATGCGGCTCAGTACCTGGGCCTCCCGCTCCGGGCGGTAAAACACCGGCTCGGCATCCTCGCGGCGCTTCACTTCGGCCACCTGGTGGGCGAGCTCGGCGCGGTGATTGAGCAGATCCTGGAGCTGCTGGTCCAGGGCGTCGATCTGATCTCTCAGCTTGTCCAATGATTCGGTCATGTCAGGTTCCGCCTGGGCGCGCCACGGCTGGCGAGTGCGCGCGCACCCGCCTTATCCGTTGCGTTTTTCGAAGTCCGCCATGAAATCTATCAGGGCATCCACGGCCGTTTCCGGTACCGCATTATAAATGCTGGCGCGCATGCCGCCGACACTGCGGTGGCCCTTGAGGTTGCGCAGCCCGGCGGCGTCCGCCTCGGCCAGAAACGCCTTGTCCAGAGCGCTGTCGGAGAGAATGAAAGGCACGTTCATCCAGCTGCGCTGGGTGGGCGCCACCGGGTTGCTGTAGAAGCCGCTGGCGTCGATAAAACCGTACAGCTTGTCCGCCTTGCGCCGGTTGATCTCGCCCATGGCGTCCACTCCGCCCTGCTCCTTGAGCCACTGGAACACCAGGCCGGCCAGATACCAGGCAAAGGTGGGCGGCGTGTTGTACATGGAGCCGTTCTCGGCGTGGGTCTGGTAGTTCATCATCGCCGGCACCGAGGCGCCGGCCCGGCCGAGCAGGTCCTTGCGCACGATCACCACGGTGATCCCGGCCGGGCCGATGTTCTTCTGCGCGCCGGCGTAGATCAGGCCGAAGCGGCTGACATCCAGCGGACGCGACAGGATGGTGGAGCTCATATCCGCCACCAGCGGCTTGTCCACCTCTGGCACGAAATCGAACTCCAACCCGCCGATGGTTTCGTTGGGGCAGTAATGCACGTAGGCGGCGTCGTCGGAGAGCCGCCAGTCACTCTGCGCCGGCGCATAGGTGAAGTTGCGGTCCTCGCTGGAGGCCGCCACATTAATCTCGCCGAAGCGGCGCGCTTCCTTGATCGCCTTGCTGGACCACTGGCCGGTGTTGATGTAATCGGCGCGGCCCGCGTCGCCGAGCAGGTTCATGGGCACCATGGCGAACTGGGCACTGGCGCCGCCCTGCAGGAACAGCACCGCGTAGTCGTCGGAAATCCCCATCAGATCGCGCAGGTCCTTTTCGGCCTGCTCCGCCATGGCCACGATCACGTCATCGCGGTGGCTCATTTCCATCACCGACATGCCGGTGCCACAGTAATCCAGCATTTCCTCGCGGGCCCGCTGAAGGACCGCTTCCGGCAAGGCCGCCGGGCCGGCGCAAAAGTTATAAGCGCGGGACATTCGATTCTCCGGATATTAGCGGCTGCCGCCGCGATACAGGATTCAGGATGAAGGATACAGGGGATGGCAACGTGCCCGCCCTTCAACCTGTATCCTGCATCCTGTATCGAGCGGCCATGCCGCCCTCTCTTCTATTTACTCTTCGCCGCCGTCCGCCGGGGCGTCTTCGGCACCCTCGGCACCGTTTTCCTCGGCGGCGCCCTCTTCCAGCTCTTCGTCGTCCACGTCCAGCTCCGGAATCGGCGCCAGACCGGACAAGGCTTCACCGTTGCCGAGGCGGATCAGGCGAACACCCTGGGTGTTGCGGCCCAGATGGCTGACTTCGTCCACGCGGGTGCGCACCAGGGTGCCCTGGTTGGAGATCAGCATGATGTCCTCGTTGCCGAACACCTGGGCGGCGCCCACCAGCGGGCCGTTTCGCTCGTTGACCACCATGCCGATCACACCCTGGGTGCCCCGGCCCTTGGTGGGGAACTCGCTCAGATCGGTGCGCTTGCCGTAGCCGTTCTCGGACGCGGCCAGCATCTGCCCGCCTTCCTGCGGCACCATCAGCGCGATCACTTCCTCGCCTTCGGCCACTTTCATGCCACGCACGCCGCGGGCGGTGCGGCCCATCACCCGGACCTTGGATTCCTGGAAGCGGACCACCTTGCCGTTGCCGGCCACCAGCACCACGTCTTCGTCGCCCTGGGTAATGGCCACGTTGACCAGGTGCTCGCCCTCCTGCAGACGCACGGCGATCAGGCCGTTGCTGCGCGGCTTGGCGAACTTGGCCAGCTCGGTGCGTTTGACCACGCCGTTGGAGATCGCCATGAAGATGAACGGCCCTTCGGCGGCCTGCGGCTCGCTGTCGGCGCCCTCGGCTTCCATGTCTTCCACCACCTCGGCGGCTTCGCCGTCGATGGCCGTCGCGTCGGCGTCGGTCTCGTCCTCGTCATCGCCGCCGGCGCGCCGGCGGACCATTTCCGCGTCCAGACGCAGAATGGCGGTGATGCGCTCCTCGGGCTTGAGCGCCGGAATCAGGTTGACGATCGGCTTGCCGCGGGAGGCGCGGCCGCCCTGGGGCAGCTCGAACACCCGCAGCCAGTAAACCTTGCCTTCATTGGTGAAGCACAGAAGGGTGTCGTGGGTGCCGGCCACCAGCAGCTGCTCGACATAGTCCTCGTCCTTCAGCTGGCCGGCGGACTTGCCGCGCCCGCCGCGCTTCTGCGCGCGGTAGGTGTCGATCGGCTGGGTCTTGGCGTAGCCGGAATGGCTGAGCGTGACCACCACGGTTTCCTCGGCGATCAGGTCTTCCATGCTCAGGTCCAGCCGCGAGGTCTGGATTTCCGTGCGGCGCTCGTCGCTGTACTCCGAACGGATCGCGTGCAGCTCGTCGCGGATCACCTGCATCAGGCGGTCCGGGTCGGCCAGGATCAGCATCATTTCGCGGATCTGGTCCAGCAGCACCTGGTAATCGGTGATCAGTTTTTCCCGTTCCAGGCCGGTCAGTTTCTGCAGGCGCAGATCGAGAATCGCCTGGGCCTGCTCCGGGCTCAGGTGGTAGAAGTTGTCACGCAGCCCGTAGTGCTCATCGAGACCGTCCGGGCGGGCGGCGTCTTCGCCGCCGGCGCGCTCCAGCATGGCCAGCACGTCACCCGGCGCCCAGCCCTTGGCAAGCAGTTTTTCCTTCGCCTCGGCGGCGCTCGGCGAGCCCTTGATCAGTTCGATCACCGGGTCGATGTTGGCCAGCGCCACCGCCAGACCTTCCAGCAGGTGGGCCTTTTCGCGGGCCTTGCGCAGTTCGTACACGGTGCGGCGGGTCACCACCTCGCGGCGGTGACGCAGGAAGGCGTCCAGCAGCTCGCGCAGGTTCAGGGTGCGCGGCTGGCCGTCCACCAGCGCCACGGTGTTGATGCCGAACACGGTCTCCATCTGCGTCTGCTGATAGAGGTTGTTGAGCACCACTTCCGCGTTCTCGCCCCGGCGCAGCTCGATATAGACCCGCATGCCCTGCTTGTCGGATTCGTCGCGCAGCTCGGTGATGCCCTCGATCTTCTTTTCCTTGACCAGCTCGGCGATTTTCTCGATCAGCCGGGCCTTGTTCACCTGATAGGGCAGCTCGTGAATGATGATGGCTTCCTTGCCACTCTTGTCGGTCTGCTCGATCTCGGCGCGGGCACGGACATAAATACGGCCCCGGCCGGTGCGGTAGGCCTGCACGATCCCGGCACGGCCGTTGATGATGCCGGCCGTGGGGAAATCCGGACCCTTGATGTATTCCATCAGGTCGTCCGGCGTCAGGCTGTCGTCGTCGATCAGCGCCAGGCAGCCGTCGATCACCTCGCCCATGTTGTGGGGCGGGATATTGGTGGCCATGCCCACGGCGATGCCGGAGGAGCCGTTGACCAGCAGGTTGGGCACCCGCGTCGGCATGACGTCGGGAATGCGCTCGGTGCCGTCGTAGTTGTCCACATAATCGACGGTTTCCTTGTCCAGATCGGCCAGCAGCTCGTGGGCGATCTTGGCCATGCGCACTTCGGTGTAACGCATGGCGGCGGCGGAGTCGCCGTCGATGGAACCGAAGTTGCCCTGCCCGTCCACCAGCATGTAGCGCAGGGAGAACGGCTGGGCCATGCGGACAATGGTGTCGTACACAGCGGAATCGCCGTGGGGGTGATATTTACCAATTACATCACCCACCACACGGGCGGACTTTTTATAGGGTTTATTCCAGTCGTTGCTGAGCTCGTGCATGGCGAACAGCACGCGGCGGTGCACCGGCTTGAGGCCGTCGCGCACATCCGGCAGAGCCCGGCCCACGATCACGCTCATGGCGTAATCCAGGTACGACTGTCTGAGTTCGTCCTCGATGTTGACGGGAGTAACTTCTTTGGCGAGGTCCGTCATGGCGTTCCTTATATCCCTCGGTGGCGTGGATAGCGACCCGCGGAAGCCCCGGTCGCGGAGCTCCTAAAAGCCACCGATGATAGCACAGCTTTGCCGCCTCTAAATAATTCCCATCAACCCCGTCACCACAAGCCCGGCGCCGGCATCGGACGAGGCTGGCCAGACAGGTTATACTCGCCGCCGGACCGACCGGGCCGGGCCCGGTCTCACGCCCACTTCCGCGCGGAGAAGGAGCCGTCAGCGATGCAGAATCAGCCGTCCCCGGATCACCAACACGCCGACCTCATCATCAAAGCCGGCTGGATCGCGCCGGTGGCCCCGGAAACCGGCGCCCTCGCCGATCACGCCCTGGTGGTCCGCGGCGACACCATCGTCGACCTGCTGCCGACGCCCCTGGCGGACCAGAAATGGCGCGCCGACGAGGTGGTGGAGCTGGGCAACCACCTGCTGATCCCAGGCCTGGTGAACGCCCACACCCACGCCGCCATGAACCTGTTCCGCGGCCTGGCCGACGACCTGCCGCTGATGACCTGGCTGGAGCAGCACATCTGGCCGGCCGAGGGGCAGTGGATGAGCGAAGCCTTCGTGCGCGACGGCACCCGTCTGGCCGCCGCCGAGATGATCCGCTCCGGCACCACCTGCTTCGCCGACATGTACTTCTTCCCCGAGACCACCGCCCGGGTGGCCATGGAGGCGGGCCTGCGGGCGGTGCTGTTCTCGCCGATCCTGGACTTCCCCACCCCCATGGGCGCCGGCCCGGACGACTATCTTCGCCTGGCCACGGAGGCCGCCGATAACTGGCGCCATGAACCCCGGGTGACCATCGGCTTCGGCCCGCACGCGCCCTATACCGTCTCCGACGGCCCCCTGGAGAAGGTGCTCACCTTGGCCGAGGAGCTGGACGCGCCGGTGATGATGCACGTGCACGAAACCGCCGGCGAGATCCATCAGGCGGTGGAGACCAGCGGCGAGCGGCCGCTGACCCGGCTCAAGCAACTGGGCCTGCTCAACCCGCGCCTGCTGGCGGTGCACATGACCCAGCTGCTCGACGAGGAAATCCAGTGGCTGGCGGAGACCGGCAGCCAGGTAGTGCACTGCCCCGAGTCCAACCTGAAGCTGGCGAGCGGCTTCTGCCCGGTGCAGAAACTGCTCGACGCCGGCATCAACGTGGCGCTGGGCACCGACGGCTCGGCCAGCAACAACGACCTGGACATGATCGGCGAGACCCGCACCGCCGCGCTGCTCGCCAAGGGCGTGAGCCTGCGCGCCGACGCGGTGCCGGCGGCCACCGCCCTGCGCATGGCGACCCTCAACGGCGCCCGGGCGCTGGGCCTGGAAAGCCGCACGGGTTCACTGGAAATCGGCAAGCAGGCGGATATGATCGCCGTCGACCTGGGTGCCCTGGAGACCCAACCGGTCTATGACCCGGTGGCGCAACTGGTGTACGCGGCCACCCGGGACCAGGTCACCCACAGCTGGGTCGCCGGGCGCTGCTTGATGGCGGACCGCCGGCTGACCACGCTGAACGCGGCGCTGATCGCCAAGAACGCGGCCGAGTGGCAGCGCAACATCGCGCCCAACAATGACCGCGCCAACAACGAGAGTCGATGAGGGACACCCGATGAACCAACCCAACGTGGACAGCGGCGAAATCGCCAAATTCAACGCCCTGGCGGAACGCTGGTGGGACCCGAACTCGGAATTCCGCCCGCTGCATGACATCAACCCGCTGCGGCTCAATTACATCGACGAGCGCCTCGGCCTGCCCGGCAAGAGAGTGATCGACATCGGCTGCGGCGGCGGCCTGCTCTCCGAGGGCATGGCCCGGCGCGGCGCCACGGTCACCGGCATCGACCTGGGCGAGGCGCCGCTGGCGGTGGCGCGCCTGCACGCCGAGAAGAGCGGCGTGGAGGTGGAATACCTGCAGGTGCTGGCCGAGGAGATCGCCGAGCAGCGCGCCGGCGAGTACGACGCCGTGACCTGCCTGGAAATGCTCGAGCACGTGCCCGACCCGGCGTCGGTGATCCGCGCCTGCGCCAAACTGGTGAAGCCCGGCGGCCAGGTGTTCTTCAGCACCATCAACCGCAACCCCAAGGCGTTTCTGTTCGCCATTGTCGGCGCCGAATACGTGCTGAGGCTGCTGCCGCGCGGCACCCATGAGTACGCCAAGCTGATCCGCCCCTCGGAGCTGGCCGGCTGGAGCCGCGACGCCGGGCTGGACGTGCGCGACACCACCGGCATGACCTACAACCCGGTGACCCAGGTGTACAAGCTCAACCGCGATGTGTCGGTGAACTATCTGATGCACGCGGTGCGCCATGCTTGAGGCGGTCTTCTTTGATCTGGACGGCACCCTGGTGGACACGGCGCCGGATTTTTACGTGGTGCTCAATCAGCTGCTGCGCGACCACGGCCGGCCGGCGGTCAGCTACCAGGCGGTGCGCGCCACCGTCTCCAACGGCGGCCGGGCGCTCACCGAGCTGGGCTTCGGCCTGGCGCCCGGGGACGCCGGCTTCGACGAGCGGCTCAATGAGCTGCTCGACGCCTACGGCGGCCGCCTGGCGGTGGACACCTGCCTGTTCGACGGCATGGCCGAGACCCTGAACTGGCTGGAAGACCAGGGCCTGCCCTGGGGCGTGATCACCAATAAGCCGGAGCGCTTCACCCGCCCGGTGCTGGCCGGCCTGGGCCTGCTCGACCGCTGCGCCTCGGTGATCTGCCCGGACCAGGTGCGCGAGCGCAAACCGGACCCGGAAGGCCTGCTGATGGCGGCCGGCGCCGTGGGGGCCAACCCCACCCACTGCGTCTATGTGGGCGATCATTTGCGTGACATCCAGGCCGGACTCAATGCGAAAATGATCACCGTCACCGCCGGATTCGGCTACATCGACGCGGACGACAACCCGCGCGCCTGGCCGGCCGACTATTTTGTGGAACGCGGCGAGCAACTGCTGCCGCTGCTGAAAACACTGTGAAGAAGTAGGTACAGTCGAAATGGACATCAAGGAACTCAACGGCCTGGCGGCCAATTACCAGTGCCCGCCGGACGCCTTTAAGGATCGCATTATTCTGGTTACCGGCGCCGGCGCCGGTATCGGCCGGGCGGTGGCCCTGGCCCTGGCCGCCCACGGCGCCACCGTGATTCTACTGGGCCGCACCCAGAGCAAGCTGGAAGCGGTGTACGACAAGATCAAAGCCGCCGGCGGGCCGGAGCCGGCGCTGGCGCCGGTCAACATGGAGGTGGCGCGGCCCGAGGACTACCAGGAGCTGGCGACCCTGTTCGGCCGCGAATTCGGGCGCCTGGACGGGGTGCTGCACAACGCCTCGGTGCTGGGGGACATCACGCCGCTGGAGCGTTACGGCGCGGACACCTGGAATTCGGTGATGCGCGTCAACGTCAACAGCGCCTTCTATCTGACCCAGGCGCTGCTGCCACTGCTGCGCAACAGCGACGACGGCCGCATCCTGTTCACCTCCTCCAGCGTGGGCCGTAAAGGCCGGGCATTCTGGGGCGCCTACGCGGCGTCCAAGGCGGCCACCGAAAATCTGTCGCAGACGCTGGCGGAGGAATTGGAGAACACTTCCAAAATTCGCGTGAACACCATCAATCCGGGCGCCACCCGCACGGATATGCGCGCCCTTGCGTATCCCGGCGAAGACGCGGAAAAATTGAAAAGCCCGGAACAGATTGTGGCCAGTTATTTGTATCTGCTGGGCCCTGAAGGGGCCGCGATCAACGGGCAGTCCCTGGACGCCCAGCCCCGCTGATACCGGGAGCGGCCGAGGCCGCTCTCCGTTTCACTCGATCTTGACCTCAGCGACATTCCGGTATGTCTGACGAGCATCCGGTCGTGGTCATCTCCATGCTATTACTGCCGGCGACCCTCTCGAATAATAATCAGGGATTGCCATGTTTCGTTTCGTCCTCGCTTCATTGATCCTGACGCTGTCATCGCTGTGTATCGGCGCGGAAGAGCTGCGCCTGTCGCAGGAGCAGCAACAAAAAATGGAACAACTGCTCCCCGGGGTGGACGTTGACCAGGAACTGGTCCGCGCCCTGGCGGATATTTTTTATTCCCGCGACATGCCGGTGCGCGTGCGGCTGGGCGCCATCGCCAAGCTGGTGGGCATCGACCAGATGCCGCCGGGCACCGCCCTGAACCGCAAGATATGCATCTGGGATATCGCCGGACGCAACGGGCCGGTGTTCCAGGCGGCCATGGAGCAGCGCGCCATGGCGCTGGAATACGGCATCGACCTGGAAATGATCCCGTTCACCAACGAAACCATTCTGGTCGAGGAGCTCAAGGCCGGGCGCTGTGACGCCGGCCTGATGAGCGGCATGCGCGCGCGCCTGTTCAACAGCTATACCGGCACCATCGACGCCATCGGTGCGATCCCGGACAACCAGCACATGCGCACCCTGCTGCAGGTGCTGGCGCACCCCAGCCAGGCCGGGCGCATGGTCCAGGGTGAGTACGTGATCATGGGCATCTTCTCCGGCGGCGCCGCCCATGTGTTCGTCAATGATAAGCGCATCAGTTCGCTGGCCAAGGCGGCCGGTAAAAAAGTGGCGGTGCTGGATTACGACAAGACCCAGTCGGAAATGGTGGCCGGCATCGGCGCCACGCCGGTGCCCTCGGACATCGTCAGCGCCCCCAATAAATTCAATAACGGCGTGGTCGACATCCTCGCCGCGCCGCTGATCGCCTATGAACTGCTGGAACTCTATAAAGGCATGGAGCCCGACGGCGGCATCGTCAACTATCCGATCGCCCAGATCAGCATGCAGCTGGTGGGCCGGCTGGACAAATTCCCGAATGAAGTGGCGCAGCTGATCCGTGAAGCCTCCTTCGAGGCCTACGACGAGGTGCGGGCACGGGTAAAAACCGAGGAAGACCGGGTGCCGGACCGCTGGTGGATCGAGATCCCCGCCGACGAAAAGCGCGAATACGAAGCGATGATGCAGGAAGCGCGCGACACCCTGCGCGAACAGGATTACTACGACGGTCGCATGTTGGACCTGCAAAGCCGGATTCGCTGCAAGTTCGATCCGTCCCGTGGCGAATGCTCGAATAACAAGTAAACCGCACCAGGAGGCCGTGTGCAGATAACCCGTCTATTGCGTAACACCCTGCTCGGCGTGGGCGCCACCCTGGCCTTCGCCGTGGCGCCGGCGTCCGCGTCCGACGACGCCCTGCGGGACACCGTCTACAACGACGCGCTGCCCATGACCGAGCGCGTCGACGCCATGCGCGAACTGACCGGCCTGGGCAAAGCCGGCAATGACACCCGCAAGATCTGCATCTGGGACATTGTCGGCCGCAACGGGCCGATCTTCTCGGCGGCCCAGGACCAGCGCGCCAAGCTGCTTGAGTACGGCATCCAGCTGGACCTGGTGCCCTATACCGACGAGCGGGTGATGGTGGACGAATTCAAGGCCGGCCTCTGTGACGCGGCGCTGATGAGCGGCCTGCGCGCCAGGCTGTTCAACACCTACACCGGCACCATCGACTCCATCGGCGGGCTGCCCACCCAGCAGCACATGCGTATTCTGCTGCAGGTGCTCGCCGACCCCGCCTCGGCGGAGCACATGGTGCAAGGGGATTACGTGGTGGCCGGTATCGCCCCCGGCGGCGGCGCCTACCTGTTCGTCAACGACAAGAAGATCAACAGCCTGGCGGCGGCGGCGGGCAAAAACGTGGCGGTGCTGGACTACGACCCGGTGCAGGCGGAGATGGTCGGCCAGGTGGGCGCCTCGCCGGTGCCCACGGACATCGTCAACGCGCCCAACATGTTCAACAACGGCGTGGTGGACGTGCTCGCGGCGCCGCTGGCGGCCTATGAGATCGTCGAGCTGTACAAGGGCATGACCCCGGACGGCGGCATCGTCAACTACCCGATCGCGCAGATCAGCATGCAGCTGGTGGCCCGCCGCGACCGCATCCCCAACGAAGC
>MDTG01215390.1_pt1 | contig 16255 bp, 1 predicted proteins | sample 811421 | NCBI WGS metagenome assembly MDTG01 (sample SAMN05326645, study PRJNA326480) | marine metagenome | isolation source: seawater | place: Pacific Ocean: South East | collected 2011 | reverse complement strand
TCCTTCTCCAAAAGTTCTTTCAGCCGAACGGCGACTTTAAACCGATCTTCATCGTCACCTTCATCTCGATTAATGTCGAGGTTGTCCCATTTCTCGATTGGTACACATTGAACGACGCTTCCTATCATCATGCATTCTTTTGCCCGCTTATCTAAAATTAACTCTCGAAAGCTGCAATCTCTTCGTTCGCACTCGATTACGCCAACGTCTTTCAGCAAACCTTTCTCGATGAACTCAAAACATCGCCTCATCGTTACACCATCCAACACATCGTCAACTTTTGGCGCTATAAACACTCCTCGTTCATCGACAAACGCCACGTTCACGCTCGGTCCTTCTAAAACTTTATCGTTTGAAACCCAAATCCCTACATCCGCGTCGTGCATCTCCGCGTCGTTTTGTATCATCGCATTTTGCAAATAATTGGTCGATTTTATCGTCGAAAACGGCTTGTTTTTCACCGCAATCGGTGTCGTTCGAGCGCTAAATGCTTTTGGTTTTACCGATTTTGTTTTCCCAGCATCACTCGTCTGGTTTTCTTTCGTTCGTTCAATGACCACGCAATAAAAAGTACTCCCTTCCGTACACTCCTTGAGGGAAAGGGAAAAACCTCCAACCCCGGCGCACAAATAGAATCGAGCTTGCATCGAGCTCTCTGAACTGGTCACAAAACCGCGTCTTTCTCTTTCCTCAAAAGCACATCGCACGGTTTCTTTCACAACTTTTTCCACCAACTCTAAACTGTGAAGTCGTTTTGGAAACGGTATAAACGCCATCGACGCGCTCGTCGCCAACCTCTCCAAATGGACCCCTAAGTCCTGGAAAACTTTCGTTTTCACATCGATCGAAACGGTATCAAACACCGCGTGGCCTCGATGAAACCCATGGTCGTCGACTTTCAGAACAAAACACGACGGATTTGTGGTGATGGCATTCACGTGCGAAGAGTACATGGAGAGAAGGAGAGAAGAGGACCGGTCATCTTCTCCGTTTTGCTTGTCCAGATGCAACTGTAAAAAGCGGTCTCCCGTAACGAACTTCGGGGCGAATTCGTATTCTTTATTCAGCGAGCAACGACAACCGGGACGACGACGAGGAGGAGGAGGAGGAGAAGGCGGAGGAGGAGCACGACGAGACGCGCGAGAAATCGTCTCCCGAGGGCCGAAAACGCGCGAGGTGGCCGCGGGTGAGGTGGCAGAGGAGGATACCATGCGCGTTTGGAATGCAGATATTTTCATCCTCTCGAAGGCTCTTTTTTCGTTAGAGCTCTCTCCAAGCGCCACTTTTTGCACGAACAATACACGCGCACAAGAAAAGCAACTCTCGCTTCGAAAAAGACGACGCGCCCATGTTCGAGACGCAAGTGGCTGATTTGCTGCAGCGCACCGCTGGAGAGTACATTCGAGTGCGCTTTTCTTCTTCTTCTTCTTCTTCTCTCTAAATGTCTTGCCCTTGCCCTTTTCGATGTGCATTCCGCATGCGCTTTTCCGTGCTCTCTCTCTCCCTCGCCCCCTCCCTCCGCAATCGATGGAGCTCTGACCGGTGAACTGCCGATACAATCGCTGTTCCACGTTCCATTCCACAGGGCATAGACAAAACGGAGCTCAAAATCAGCGTGCTTTCGGGAGAAGTGAATTTGCGTCGATTGCAGCTGAAACCAGAAGCAGTCGAGAGATTGAATTTACCGGTGGAACTCACGCGAGGCATCGTCGGGAGTTTGAGAATAAAAATTCCGTGGGCTAAACTCGGGAAAGAACCGGTGGTGGTGACGATATCGGAAGTTTTCGCGTCGGTGAGACGGTTAAGCGGGGAAGAGGTGGCGAAGAGAGCAAAGAAGAGGAAAGAAGAACAAGGGGAGTCGAAGGGAGGAGAAGAAAAAAAGGACGACCGCACGGCAAAGAATGATAAAGAAGAAGAAGAAGAAGAAGAAGAGAGGACGAACAGGAACGAAGAAAAAGTAGAGAGATTAGATAACGCGGAGAGACTATGGCTCGTGAAACGTTTGTTCGATTCGACGCACGTCAGGGAGTACGGAGGCGAGTTTGGAGAAAGTGAGAAAAGCGACGGCAACGGAGGATTCGTGCAAAAGTACGCAAAGATTATACTCGCAAATTTACAAATTTCGATAGAGAACATACATTTTCGGTACGAAGATGAGGTGACGACACCAAATCACGCGTTTGCCGCCGGTTTAACGATTCGTAAAGTCTGCGCGCACACGGTTGATGAAAACGGAAATCCAGATTTCGTAAAATCGGCATCGTTTGCTGAATTTCGGAAAAAGTTGACATTGGATGGATTTTCGATTTACTTTGATAGCCAAGAGGAAGAAGAGAATAATGATAGCAAAAGTAATAACACGACTTATAATACTGGAAATAGCGGGAGGAAGAGCGTGGCAAATGTGTTCTTTACGGAAAAGCTAGATCCGAATGTAAAGGATATGCAGCAATGGTTGGATATGTTTATGCCGGCTTTCCGAGACGACGACGACGACGATGAGAAAGAGAACGAAAAGAAGGACGTTCTTAGATATAATCGAATCTTACAACCAATTTACGGTTCCTTCATTTATACAAAACGCACAGACAAGAAATACGACGATGGCGAAACACCTCGTCAACTCATGGAGTGTTACGTTGATACGGCTGGTGTACGTCTTAAACGTGCGCAATACCACAACATAGCGCGAGTTTTGGAAGCTTTCAAAGTCCATCAATTGAGAAGTGAAACGGAACATTTGCGACCAAACCTCTTCGAAGGGGAAACACCACGAGCATATCCTCAACTTTGGTGGAAGTATGCTATTTTAGCCGCGCAAACGAAAATTCGGAAGCGACGGCAGCGCGCTGTCACTGTTGCTGTAAAATGGGAAGATATCGTTGATTTGTCTCGAAAAAGACGACGGTTTTTGACGATTTATAATCAACCGGGCGGTGCAGACGATGATGAACTTCTCGATGAACTATACGAAATAAACTCAAAAATCCCTTATCATGCAGCGTTGACATTCCGATGCATCGCGCATCTCGAAAGAGAACGCATGAATGATACCAATTCGAATTCCATCGCTCTCGCAGCCGTCCATGACGCGAAGAAATATTACGCGACAGAAATTCTACCTCATAAAAAAAAGGGGAAGATTTCAGCGTGGTTTAGCAGTTACTTTAGTGGAAGTACCATTAATGATGATAGTAGCAGAAGTAATAATCTGAAGGAGGGTGGAGAAAAGAAGGAGAAAGATGAGGAAGGCGATCAATTGTTCAGCGACGATGATTTCACAAAGCTCGAAGAAGTGTTTAACGTAAAGACAATAGAATCTCAACAAAAATCTGCTGAAAATTCCTGGAGAGGAAAAGATCTGTCAGTTTCTGTAAACGTTGCAAAAATGTTCATCGCGATAACAGAAAACGATAACCGCGATATTATTAGCTCCGTTGCGCTTGATCTTAGAGCTTCCAGAGATGTTTACAAGACTGGAAATGTAACAAATTTTCTTAATATTTTAGGTTGGGTTGTTGACGCGAACGGGACAAAAATGTTACAATCAGGCGTCGATAGAAAAGTCGAGGACACTATCACTTCTTCCACAACCTCTTCGAAAGGAGCGCTTTCTGTATCCTACGAAGAGTATCCACCGTTTGATTTGGAATTTTATGATTCGAAAGCTATCGTTATCGCTGCGCCGACATTCTTAGTGGTTGAAAGGCGCTTCATCGACTCAATCGCAGGGTTTTTTGAAAAACCAGTATCTGATGAATTAACGTCAGAAGTACTCGGAGATTTTGCGGAAGACATCGCAAACGCAACTAGTACTGCCGCCAAGCGTACAGCTTCTGGCCTGTCGAGTGCCTTGAATCGAATGAAATTTGAAATCTCAATCGATGCCCCTAAAATTGCAATCTTACCATTTACTGAGGGGAACACGATGAGTCGTGATAAAAAAATGGTCTTGGATTTAGGTAAATTTGTACTCTCCAACGATCCTGAACGTGATCAAGGTAGCATGAATAGTGGACTTCGGGGTGATCCAAAATATAACGCATTCACAGTAAATGCAGAGAATCTTGCGGCTTATATTGCCTCTGATACATTCGACGTTCAAGCGAGACATGAAATTTTATTACAGCACGCGAAGGAGAATCGTTCGCAAATTGATTTTGAAGCTTATTTCGTTCTCGCGCCTCTAAAAATCAGTCTCGATTTACAAATCAGCGGGAGTGGATTTGAAATACTCGATGAATTCAATAACAATGCAGCATCCTTGGATGAACAAAATCCGGGAATAATTGCGAAAGCAGATATCCCAAATCTAGCGTTCACACTCTCGCCATGTCGGTTGGCGATGATATACAATATAGTAAATTCTTTTACTAGGAGTGAAAAATGTGATGAGAAGGAGAGCACTCATGATAAAGAACGCCTCACAATGAACTCTCGCACGAATGACGGTACTTTGACGAAAACAATGATGAATTTGAGCAATGGCAAGGAAAGCAAAATGAGGAGAATTATTTCATCGCGTGTATCTGTTGATGTTTCGCGAGCCTCAATTGCTTTATGGGGACAGAGAATGGGGCATAAAGACGATAATGGCATCATAGATGGTGTGCTGTATGGTGGAGTCGAAAGGTTATCTGAATTTGAGTGCATTAGGTCGGAGTTTGCTATTGTCGAAATTGTAGCCACGAATGCAAAAACATTAAAAACATCAACAAATATGGACGAAAGTTATGTCGTCGAGGCAAGAAAATTGGAAATTCACGATGCAATATCCGGAGGATATTTTATTCGGCTCTCAAATTTACCGGAAAATAGTGAAAGTAAAGGTGTTGAAATGCGCTACGATAGCTGGACTAGTACAGATTCTCCGACTTTCATGAATTGCTATGGTCAGCTGGAAGTTACTTCAGATATTTGTTTTCTAGGAGTTCGCCGACCAACGATAGCATCGGTTTCTCGATTTTACGATGAACTATCGCTTGTAATGTCCTCTAATAAGACTTCTCTACCAGAATCTGAAGAAGAAAACACCGATGCGAGTGATTTTAATGCACCGTTATGCGTGGTCAATGAGGAGGATAAGGACGACGACGATGCTCCAATTAAATTTCGATTCGCCGTAAGATTTAGAGAACTGTCGTTAACAACATTTGTTGAACCAGAAGATATCGCAAAAAACGGCAATATGCCAGCAGTAGCTTCAATTGGAATCCGCAACGCAGATATCGAGATATTATCACAACCAGGGTTAAATCCTATGAAAGTATTCGGTACCCTCGGTCACTTGAGCGTAATTAATGAAACCTTACCCGAGTCGCATCCGCACAGATACTTTGTCTCGGTTAAAAAAGAAGAAAATATAAGAATTGATTGTACTGGAGACGAGAAGTCATACTTCGAATATCTCACTTTCGATCGGTCACACAGAAACTTTCCAGGTCACGAGCAACATCTGCTTCTGAACTTGAAGGAGTCAAAGGTCACCTTTCTAATGTTGTTCTTTTCGCAGCTTTTAAGTAGCGTTGGTGGACTGCTTCCTGATTCGATTCCAATCGATAAGCTTCCTAAAAATCAAAGAAAGGCAGAGATCATGCGACGAGGGGTAACGCGTCCTTCGACGTTTAAGTATGATGTAACGTTATCCCGAGCTGAGATTGTTTTACCGAAATCTACTTCATCGCAGGAAGCGCTAATTCTTGATGCAAAAAATGTTTCTGTAAGCAATAGTTTGCTATGGAAATTCGGTGACAGTCATTTAATTCGAGGTGCCGTGTTGATGAATACAATATCAATTCAGTTAAAAGACTTTGCGATGTTCATGAAGAATGGGAAGGGTGAGTGTGGCTCTTACCCAGCGTTATTTTGCGCGAAAGGCGAAAGGAATGATGCAGCCAAAATTTTTAGTCTTGATTTGATATCTCCATCTTGGGATCCGACACAAAAAATGTGCGCTAGTGAAATGCGTCTGAGCGCGGATGGTACGATCAGCTTAGAACTTGACGATGTCGAATACAATATATTGCTCGCAGTTTTAACTGGAAATTTCTCGGAGACTGGTTTCCTACAGAAACCACTTTTTGCGTACGCCGAAATTGAAGCTCCGAAAGAGAACAATATAGCAGAAGACGAAATCGATATTAAACCTTCTCTTAAAAGCAAGATAACGGTGAATTTACCAGAGGTGTGTCTATCTATGTTCAATTCTCCACGGCTCAACGCAAGGGCATCGCCGTTGGCAAGGCTAATATTCAATCGCCTTTGGGTGTCCTACGAAACGTTACGAAATGACGACGACGCGTACAGTATTCATTTAACTTTGCCTATTCTGACTGTCCTAGATGTACGGAACGGGACTGCACCAGCTGTTGCAGGAGTAATTGACCATGTCGATGAATCTTTGACGCTTTTAACTCTGGATTTATCATCTAGAGCCGATAAATTTGATCTCGGAGTAAATCTGCAATCTTGCCGGCTAAAAGTTGATCCTCAATTTCTCAGAGAGGTTCTGTACTTTTTTAATCTCAGAGACGACGAATTGAGACGAAAAACACTCGAGAGACATTTAAAGAATGATATCAATTTCTCGAACAAGGATTTGATATTCCTTGCCGCAAGTAAAGAAGATGAAGCTGGGATTATAACGCTTTCTCCAGCAAAACGAATTTTGTGTGACGGATTGCATACACCTTTGCGGTGCACCTTGGATGGGAACGGAAGAAAAATAGTTCTACCACGTTCCCTGACGGAGCGTTCGTCATCCTTAATTTCTGTAGGGAATTTTCGGACGCTTACGATTAGGAATGCTGTTATTGAAGGCGACGTAGAAAGATTCATTAGTCTCGGTACGCGTTCGAATATAATCTACGAGAATGTAACCTTTGAAAAACACGATGACGACAAACCAATTGCGACTGAGGGTACGAAATTATCGACAAGTAAGCAGTCAATAACAGGAAGAATGGATGTTAACGATTGTGTTACAGCGTGTTCCGTGGTAGTAAGAGACGTTGAGCTCTTGGTTCTTGACTCTGATACGACCGCGGAGCGCGGGAAAACAGTGAGCACTACCAATGCTGGCACAAACGCGTTGTCCGTACAACTATACGCATCAGCTGACTACAAGTCGATGCCAAGTAAGATTTCAAGATCAAATACCAGGACAGAGCTAAACGCCTTCGTGAATGGTGTTACCATAAATCTCTGCCGTAGCACCAACGAGCCCTCTAAAACAAAGTTTTTGCCTAAAATGAGCTTCTTGGAACCTACCGATTTCGATGTAATGTTTATAACTGATGCGAATGGTTATCAAGTGCGGCTGATATCGTCTGATGTGCGTTCAACTCTTGATTCTCTAAGTCTTCGTGTGGCGTCAAAGTGTTTATCGCAACTTAATAACGTCATTGAAAAAAAAGTGGCGTTGTCAACTTTGGTCGCGGAGTGCAACTCTTATCGACCAATATGCGCCTCTCGGCATACGAACTTGGCATTCTGGCGCCCAGTGCCACCGGAAGGATGTTCCTTTCTCGGCGACGTGTGCTTATTGATAGATGCCGATGCGCCTGCAAGTCCGGTAATGTCTATCAGCGATGCAGCTGATGTCACCTCTTTACCAATTGGTTTCAATTTAGTGTGGAGTTCGCCCTCAGACGATTGCTTCATATGGTCTCCGATACCCCCCAGCGAGGAATATGTAAGTCTTGGGTGCATTGCAACAGAAACCGATACTACGCCTGACATTGTGACAACAGGGTGCAAAGTTGTTAGACGCGAGGTTCTGAAGGAATGTGAGATATTGGACTGTGTGTATGATGGAGGCGATGATCAACTTAAATTGTGGAGATTAGAGAATAGCTGTGGGACTTTTATCCTCTCGGAAAAGAAAGACTTTGCGAGATCAAGATTCGCGGCTCAACTTCGCATTCCCTTAATTGCTGAGGAATTCATAGAAAATACTGACGAAAATGTATCCAAGGAAACTGTTACCGTAGATGACGATGACTCGACGGATCGTGAGATATACGACAAATCTAGCGACGAAACGTCGATCCAAGTTTCCCTGCCGAGAATCGCACTCACCTTTTGCGAACCGGGAAAGCGCGACGCGCCTTTTATTGCTCTGGGCATAAATGATCTTGCAGTCGTAGTTCGTGGAGATGACAGTAGTGATGACACGAACACAGTGAGAGAAGGTTCTGCTAGTACAAAGGTAGATGTAGCGTTCTTTAATCCTCGCGTTGCATCATGGGAACCTCTAATTGAACCATTTGATGTGTGTGCTCGTTTCACCCGTGCGCCGCTGATGACAGACAATGCATCTTTAGAGGACAGCATAAAGATTTCGATTGCAAATGCGATTGGTGTAAATATCTCGAGCTCTTTTGGTGATGCATTCGTTAAGTATCAGCGAGAAGATCAGAAACTTTTGTCTACAGAAATAAGTTTATCTTCTGATACGGCGCCACCCTTGTCGTCACGGAGGCAGCAGACTCTTGGAACTAAAACGAATTCGGATGATGATACTAATATCTCGAGTTCAATTACTCCATTGCTAAAAAATGAGCTTCGAAGATCGATATATGTTCGTTATCAATACTCGACCAAAGATGATGTGGTTGAAGTTACACCACAAAAATGTATCGCGCTGGACTCGTTGACGGCTTTAGGTCACAAAATTACACCTACCTTAGGTAAAGGTCTCGAGCCGCCCGATTCAAGATTCGAGAATGAAGTCAAAGATGGATACTTAAACCCAAATATCTCGCGAACGTTACAACGACAAGTTAAAACGCTTCAACTCCAGTCAACGCTCGCTATAACAATCGCAACGTGTCGAATTAAAATTGGAGCAAACGATTTGGTGGATGTAGATGAATCTGAATTATATGCTCAGATTAACTTTGCTGAAAATTTAATGAGAACGCGCGCTTCAAGATTGATGAAAGCGTCGTCGCTGGCTGAATCGTACTCCGAATGCATATGGTCAGATAAATTCATTGCGAGAGTTCCTTCTAATAAGATCGATACTTGCTCTGTCAGCATCTCAATAATAGATGCGCGTGGAAATGGCGGTCAAGGAAAGATGATATCATTCTTGGATGGTATAACTCTGACCGATTTGATTAAAATGGATGCCAAATCATTAACATCGGGTACCATGCCATCAAATACCATAAAAATGCCGAATGGTGTTGAAATTCACGTTTCTTTCGAAGGATATGGCACAGATAAATCTTCTGGAAGCTCTCTACTACTATCTTCAAGGACTAGGCAAATTTCCAGCGGCAAATCAAAAAGTGGCTCGGCAACAACTATTTTGTCAAGGAAAAATTCTGAGGATGTATACTCTGCCGCGCCCTTGTATTATTTAAGTTTACATCCCAAAGGTCCGTGGACGCGACTTTTATGTGAAGACGTAACGCTTTCAGAATCCTCAGATGCGATTGATTTGAGCGAGTTCCTCGATTACGATGATGCAATGAAGTCTAACTGTAGTGGAGAAAAAAATGTCATAAAAGCTGTCGTAGCGCGCACGATTGACCCAATAACACAGAGGATTGAACGAACTATTCGAGAACTTTCCCGAGTCCGAAACGAAACGGATCGTTCGATTGAAATTTTTGTCGTTCCAGCTAGAATGACACCAGAAAAAACTGAATCTTTGGAAATGAAGGCAAACGATGACGACGGAACTAGTTTATCAAAACACGCGGAATATGAATCCCTGAAAAGCAGCAGTAGCGACCGAGCGCAGTCCGGGAAAGTGCGACGAGTTGTTGAAGAAGCTTTTGAAAATGAACGCTTCATTCCTTTTCGTGGATGGCGTTCGACTCATCTTCTACTTGCAGAGCGCAAAGCGTGGTGCACGCGTACCGGTTCCAATTCCAAGTCATCGAAAGAAGATTTTTTGTCTGATATAGAATCGAGAAAGCCACCTGCCTGGACGTGGGAGGAAGACGAATGGGAAATTGATACATCGCATCCTCATTGCGATGAAGACGGTTTTGCCTACGCGGGAAGCTTTCCAGAATTAAAGTATCCATTCCGGGCGGGACAGGAAACGAAAAGTGCTCTAAGCTTTGTAAGGATGCGAAGATGGATACGAACGCGTAGATATGTCGTCCCTTTTGGCGCATCATCTAAAAGTAATGATCACATGTCTTCGACTAACAGAGAAAATTCTGTAGACGACGATGATCATCACGTCACTTACCGGGCCACCATTAAGGCAGGATGTGAAAAATCGCTTCCAAGCGCTGTTATTGGTCCCAATGCATCCTCACACGTGTACTTTCGTATTCTTGGTACAGATAACGAAACCAATAGCGAATTACATTCTTCGTGGGCGAAGCCAGTGAAATCTGGCTTTTTTGACGGAAACTTCGATGACCGGATGAATAGTGAATCGTCCGCGATAGAAGATGCCATGTTGAAGCGCGCAATTAAACGTGGAGGATTGGCGCTGGCAGATGGTGTGGAAGAATCTGTGGTACACGTTTGCAGAGACGCCGATGGGTTGAAAGGGAAGAACTGGTTCGTATCCGTTCGGTGTGAACGCTTTCCGCTCGAAAGTTCTACTTCAATGGGCAGAAAACAATCGAATAAAACAAGCGTCGATTCTCAACGAGCGGTGGCGTTAAATAGCGAGTGGATTGTGACTCTATCGGCACCATGGTGTGTGAAGAATGCATTGCCCGTGTCAGCCGAAATTTCGCTTAACTCTTATGTGCAGCAGCGTGATAATGGAATGTATTGTTTCGAAAAGATGTACTCAAAAATCCTTGGTTCAGGTGAAATTGCGAAAACACACTACGTAGATCCGGGATCAAGATGTGTTGCTCGTGTAGAGTCAATTGCAGGTGGATGGGAACCGAGTCAGGACATAGACCGCGCGACCCTGTTCGAAAAAAAATTTAGCTACTTCAACTATGGAGTTCCCGTTTCGCCAGCAAGTTGTAAGGATGCGGCAAAGAAGAACAAGGATGAGTCGATTTTACATTCTGGTGGTTCGTTCACCTTTGGAACTGAGTTTACAGACTCTTTGGGAGGCGGATCTTTGACTAAAAACGAAAGTATTAAACCTCTCGATGCCTTTGAGATGGTGAAAGTGAACAATTCCAGTAAGTCTGCTTCTGGAAGTAAGATTGCCATGAAATCTTCAGTTAAAATTGTAAGTACAAAATTGGACGAAACCGACGTCGCTTCGATGAGGGTACTTATTTTGTGTTCGCCAATAGTTTTAATCAATCGAACTGGTGATGATATTGTATTTCGCTCATCTACGATAACAGATGATGAAAAGCAAAGTAAGAAAACGGAAACTTCGAGTAATCCTTCGATGTCTGATGTAGCGATGTCGTTAATAGATGATACCTCTGAGATGCAAATTGGCTATGAAAACAGCAACGATGGTTCCTCGGCGCGACTATCGGCGCAGACTGCTTATCTTGCTAAGACGCTGCCAACGAATGAGTCAGATATAAGCGAAGTATACGTGCTGAAAAGTGGGACTCCGGAGGATAGATTAGCATTCATTGGTGCCAGAAATGCGAGTGCGCTACAAGAACACGCAGTTGGATTGGTACCCAAGAGTGAGCGTTTGGAAATTGGATGTTCGAAGAAATCCTTATCAGAACCTTTACCAATCGCAGAGCGAGATTTCATTTCCGAGCGTATCGTTGTCGTAGAGTGTTTAATGAAAGATGGTCAGACAAGCTATCCGATCAGCATCCGCTCTGAAGAACAGCCTCATCTTGCAAATATCGGGGATGGATTGGAGCACACGAGAGGTATGTTCACGGATTGTCTCGCCATCATTCTCGAACCTGCATTTAGTCTCATCAACGATACCGGGGAAACTATTCATCTTACGCAAGTCGATCCAAGTAAAGAACGCGTATTTGACGAAAAGAAGGATGTCATTATTTTGCATTCTAAGCGCCAAAATAAGCGCGGTGTTCCTTTGAGATGGATGGATATAAATTTGGAAAGGGTACTATACGCAAAGCGAGAACGCGACGAAGAGTGGATGAAGCCGTTTGCACTTAAATCAACACATACTGGCGATTCATTGCTTCCAATTAATAAAAGAGATGCTGAATCGTTAGATGATTTGGATGATTTTTTACACGTCCACGTCGCAAAAACAGAGCTGACGTGCGGCTCTTCGCGTGTGCATTTTTCTTTAAGAGTAGGAAGTTGTATTTTGGAAGAGCAGATACTCGCCTCGACGCCGGGTAAAGATATGGCTATGAAGAGGAAAATGCGTAAAGATGGCATGTCCGATCGCGCGGCGAATAAAAGAGAAAAATCGGCTTCGGCTCAGAATGGTATCGTTTTCTCGAGAAAAGTTTCTCTTTCTATTCCAGAGTTTGTTTTATCGACGGTTGACTCGAATGTCGAAGAAATTTTTGTTGTGACATTGAAAGGCATAGATTTAGAATACCAACAAGCAATCGTTGGTGCATCTACTGCATCGATCAGATTCGTATTACACACGTTGCAAATTGATGATATGAACCCTTCGACGCATTATCCAGTTTTGCTTCGCGTCATGCACGATAAAAAGGAACTTGTAGTACCACCAATGTTTGATTTTGTTATGCAATCGTATCTCGAGGCGGACGGCAAGACGAATGCATATGAAGAAATCATGATAAACTTCTCGAATGCACCTTTGCATGTTGCTGCATATGAGCCTTCGCTATGGCGCGTGCTTGAATTTTATGATCATTTCACTGATGGTACGAAACAGAGCGCGGTATCTCCAGCGGTGAAAGGAAAAGAAAGCCAGTTAGCGGACCCTCAGATATTGATAGAAATGATGAAGATCTCGAAAGTAAGAATTGCCATATCATTTCGCGCTTCGGAACATAAACGACCGAAACGTGTTCGAAAAGTTTTTCCCGGTATCGTCAGCGTCGTCAACTTGGATGAGGCTAGGCTCGATCTACGTCCTATGCGACTCGAAAAGCAATGCGCGAAGAAATCAACGTTCCAGGAGACGTTAGCAAAGGCGTACGTCAAACAAGTCAAGTTACAGATAATTCGACTGCTGACTGGCTTCGATGCCTTAGATTCAGTGGCGCTGGCATTAAATCGTGCCTCGATGGGGCTATCAAAATTGTCCGGTGGGCGCGCGTTGGAAGACCTTTTCGGCGTTTCGCAACCAGGTAAGAAGCCTACAATGCTCTCATCTTCTCTTCTCGAGAAGCTGTCTATCGGTTCGAAAGATAATCGCGATGTTGCTTTCGACGACCACTCCAATAAACCGGCTATAAAAACTGGCGCTGCGGTTGTCGGACTGATGGATGGAACGGAAACTTTAGCCAGAGGCGTTTTAAGTGGCGTCACTGGTGTATTTGTGCAACCAGTTAAAGGCGCAATGAAATCTGGCACAAAAGGATTCGTGAAAGGGTTTGGCAAAGGTTTAGTTGGCGCCGTGGCTCAGCCGGTTTCGGGTGCGGTTGGAATGATGGGTCACATGGCTGCCGGAGCATCGGGCGGTGTGCGGGAGGCGAAAGAACTCGTTGGATTATCCCACGGCGCTCAATTTGCGAAAAGAGTCAGACCAGCGAGAGCTCCATCGGCTGATGGAATATTACGGCCATTTAGTAAAGAACTGCTGAGTTGTGAAAAACTTTGGAGAACCTTATCGAGTCCTAAAGCGAAGAACATCTCGAGACGAGCATTCGCAAACGAGCACTTTGCGTGGCGAATGAATGTTGGAAAAAATATGGATATTACTCAAACTTTGGGAGGTAGCGAAAAGAGCAAATTTTTACCCGCAATTGCGTCTTTCACCCTTTTAGCGACGAATTACCGGTTAATGCTCATGATGACGAGTTCAGATTCAACGCATTCAAAGAAGTCCAAAACTAGAAAAAGCAAGCGCGTCGGGACAGTTTGTTGGGATATTTCGTGGTGTAACATTGAAATGGCCTATATCGTAAGTGCTCAAGAAAATAGAAACAGGGGCGATGCGGTTTGTATCAAATTAAAGCGTCCGAGTCTTTTAGAACGTCCGATCAAAGACAAGGCCAAGAAGGCTGCGCGGGAGAAAAAAATGCGGCAAAAGCGTCCAGAAAAGTTTCTATTTCGAGAAGATGAAGTGACTAGAATAGTTCCCTTGGGTACACAAAGCGCGCGAAATGATGACGAAAGTTTATATAGGTGGATATGCGACCAAATTTTAGTTTACTCTCGAACGTATGGGAAGGTTTATATCGTTTCGCAGGCTTCATCCAAGGAAAGTTCAGATGGCGCAAAACGGCGACGGTCCGATGAAATGGGCGAAGATAGTTCTGAAGATGAGGGAGACATGGTTTTATTTTCCGATAGCGACAGTTTGAGCGCTGAACGAATTCTTCGAGAAGAAGGCGGCGAGTTCACTCCCGAGAGCGAAGATCTGGATGGCGACTTTGATGATGACGAAGGAGATGAACGTCAAGAACGCGGTTTAGACTGGGAATTAGAAGAAGATAAGATTTTACCTAGGTAGATGAATGTAAAGCTTACTACTTTGTTTTCACTTTATACTACTGCTAAATCGCGCGGACAGTAAAGCGAGCGAGCACGCCGTCGCGACTCCAAGCATGGCTATTTCTGCTCTGGTCCAATCGTTGAATAAATATTGCTTAAAGCTGCCCGTCTCTGATTTTATTGTCTCTGACTCAGTTTTCCTCGTCATTGTCGTCGTTTTAATCTTATTCTGTTTACTTCGTGTGGCACTCACTAAATCTTGTCCTAACATCTCTTCGATGTCTCGAATTCCCGGGATACTTCCTTCGCCGTCTTCATCTTTGCCCTCCGTGTCGTGCGTCTTCATCTTTGTCGTCGTCGAAACTTTCTTTCCGTTGACTGAAATCGCCAACTGTCCGCATGCACCGGCTATATCCGAACCCATCTCCTGTCTCACCGTCGTCGTCATCCCGTACTCTTCACGCAATATCGTGTTCATCGCCTGTATATCCTCCATCTCCGGGCTTTCGTGCCCGGCGATGACGTCCGTGGGATTATATGGAATGAAATTCAACACAACCTTCTTTCCTCCCAACAACTCGCCGAGCAACCTCGCGCACTCTTTCGTGTCGTTTATACCTTTCAACACGCAATATTCTACCAGCATAGAATTCTTCTCGCTCTTTGCTAAATAATCGTCCAAACATCGCACCAACTCGTCTAAAGGATACGCCGTCGCCGTCGGTACAATTTTCTTCCGAATCTCCTGGGTTGGTGCGTGTAAACTCAGCGCCATCGACACCGTAGGACAATCTTCGCTAAATCTATAAATATTCGGAATCACCCCAACCGTACTCACACATATCTTAGGACACGGAATGTTGAATCCCATTTGATTTTCGCTTTGCGACACGCATCGAATGGCGTCCACGACGGCGTCGTAATTATTCAATGGTTCACCCATTCCCATAAAAACAATATTTCTCACCCTCGGTTCGATCCTTTTCGCGTGCGCGACTTGCTCGACAATCTCCCCGGTCGTTAAATTCCCGAGTTCTCCCATCGTTCCCGTCGCACAGAACGTGCATCCCATCTTACATCCAACCTGACTCGATATACAAAGCGTCGCTCCGAGGCCTTTCTTCCCTTCCGCTCTTCTCCCTTTCAAGTGCCGAATAATCACCGCTTCCACTCGATGTCCGTCTTGGAGCTCCACGATTATCTTTGTCGTCGACCCGTCTCTGGACGTTTCTTCCACCGCGATTCGCGTCGTGAGTAAACAAAACGTCTCCGGCGCGCGGTTCCTCACCCAGAGCGGTATCTCCTCGCACGCGCTCAAATCGAGCTCTTCCTTTCTTCGCCTCTGCGTTCCAGCACTTCTTTTCCCAGGGGTCTCCCTTTCCTCCGCGACGACCCCGTGGTTCGTGGTGGTCTCTTCGAGCGCGTTCACGCGTTTCTGCGCCTCTTTCAGCATCACCTGGTAAAACCTCTCCGCTTTCTTCCTCTCTTTCGCGACATCGACGTCCTTCTTCCTCCTCCCATCGTCGTCGTTTACGTCGTCGTCGTCATCATCATCGCGGTCGAAGCCGCCATCCTTTTTCGTGTCCTCCTCCTCCTCCTCCTCCTCGCGTTCGCCTCGTCGTCCGTGCGGTCCGCGCCGTAAAAATCGGAGGACTTTTTCGCGGTCGAACACCGAAAACGCCAACAACGATTCAGACGTCCCTCCTCCTCGTCGCATGACTTTTTGTCTTCTTCTTCTTCTTCTTCTTCTTCTTCTTCTTCCACGACGCACGTG
>MDTG01233294.1_pt1 | contig 16256 bp, 9 predicted proteins | sample 811421 | NCBI WGS metagenome assembly MDTG01 (sample SAMN05326645, study PRJNA326480) | marine metagenome | isolation source: seawater | place: Pacific Ocean: South East | collected 2011 | reverse complement strand
TTAAAATCTATATGTTTATCACTATTATCAATAACCATATCTAATAAAGATAACCATTGTTGAGTCATTTCATATTCCATTAATGATCCCATATATCCTAATGAGAACATATCATTTAAATGCATTTGATATCTGACATCAAACATATCTATTTTATTTCCATTACCATCTTTTAATGGGAATACTCTAACAACATTCGTAACTAAATCTGGAATTGGTATATATCCATTAGTTTGGTCTGCTGTAGTGACTAAATGTTTAAGGTATACTTTTTCTAAAGCATCAGCATGATACTCTTGATAAAACTGTAAAGCTTCATCGACTCTATCATCTACTTGATCATCATCTACATTAATTTCGATCACAGGATGGCCCAATTCTCTTTTACAATATTTTATTAAACTTTCTCTTGAATTTGGCTTTGCCATTTTATGTTTCTCCTAGAGCTTCAAGCTTTGTTTGTACTGATTCAACTTTATCTGTAAAATCTGAATCGGCTTTAATTAACTTCATCCACTCTTTTGATTTCTCTTGGTATTCTACATCACCATCATCTCCTTGAGTATGATCATGATTATGTAATCCATCTAAATAGAATACTTTATCTGTTTCATGTTCTTCTGGAACTGTAAATACATATGTCTCTTCTATTTCTGCCGCTTGTCCAGTATCTAATATTTTAAAGAATCTTTTTAATCCTTCTCCAGCATCACGTTCTATAGTTATTTCTGACCATGTTTTTGGTGTTCCGTCTTCATTATTTATCTTTCTCCAACCTTTAATCTTAACTTCGATCGACTTAACCACGCCAGAATCTCTGGTTTCAACCCATGTTTTTGGTCCCCAATTAATATAAGTTTCCATTAGCAAGGTCCAACTTGATCATGGTGATGATCAACAAATGTTTTATATGATTGTCCTGTTATATCATAATATCCTGATCTACCAAATGTCACACTAAAAGTATCTGTAGATTCAGCAAAATAATCAGCACATTCTGCACCAGATTGCCATTGTTTTTCATATGTCATATATGAAGGATTCCAACTTTCAGCAGTTCCAGTTGGGTTTAAATTTGCACTTGCACCCATATATCCATTATATTGAGTAGCATTAAAACTTATACCGCCTGAACCTGAAGTACTAGTTGAAGCAGAACAATTTAATTTTATAGTTGTTGGCGCAGTTGCAGGAGAATCAAATCTATAATTAGCTACACTGTACCAAGCTGTATGAGATCCTGTTGTAGCTGTACCACTTGAATTATAATAGTTTCCTAATCCAGAAAATGCTTCTCTTATTGACCATAATATATTGTAATTACTACCACTAGTATATCCAAAAAATCTATGTTCAAATCCACTTATAAGCGAGCTAAATCCCATTCCATAAGTATCTGCAGCTACTGAATCATACATATGACCATCAGAAGCTTTTCTAGCATATTGAGTTTCTGTCATAGTCATATTTAGAGTATGAGTATATCCTTCAAATTCTCTCATACCGTACGGTGAATTTTTTACATTCTCATATACTACTGCATTTGTAGAAAGCGTAACTAGACTACCAGAACTAACCGAAGCTACTTCTGCATCTATAGATCTACCACTACCTGCGGCACTCTTAATTGATATATTTCCTGTTTCTGGTATTGCCATACTACTATTTATCCTTCTAATGCTGTTATTTTGGCTTCTGCAGCTTCTAATCTTGTTATGAGTTGTTTGATTACTGATATATACATTGCATCTTTTGGACTTAATTCTACTGATTGAGCTATACCACTATCAACTAATGGTATATCATCTCCCTCTGCTGTATCAGAATTCCAAAATCTTTCATCAACTGTTTTTACTTCTTGAGCTAAAAATCCTATTTGTGCTTCAGTTCTATTTCCATGTAATTCTGGATTAATCCACTTATAATTTACTGGATTAAATGTTTTAAATTTATTAATATCATATGTTAAAGAAGAAACATCTTTTTTCAATCTTTCATCAGATATACTTTGTATAGATTGATAGGTTCCATAATGTCTACCGTCATTTCTTATTTTCCATTGTTGTCCATCGCTATTCATAGCCTCCATAATAAAATTATTACCAGCATTTGAATCTACTTCAGCTCTTATTCCTACACAATCATTATTAGTATTTTTGAAGTGAGCAATAGGTAAACCTGCAGTTGAACCTTGAACGTGTAAAAGTCTAGTGGGTGACACCCCTACTCCAACATAACCACCACCAGTAACGCGCATTCTTTCTGTAAATGATGAACCTGTATTGAATGAAATATATCCAGCATCTAATGAAAGTTCTGCAGAATCACTTGTAACGCCATAACCAGTTCTGATTGTAAATTTAGTAAATCCACTATTATCTGAGTGAATAATATTATTCGCCATTCTTATTTCAGAATCATCACTGTGTAAATGTAAGTTAGTACCACTACCACCTATTCCCGCACTACTGTAGGAATATTTATCACCTGAACCTGTACTGAGCCTAGCTATTTCTGTACCATCTTGAAAAAATACATGAGCATTTGATATAGCTCCATACCCAACATTTACTGAACTTCCACTATCTCTTAGAGAAACTATACAGTTAGCATCAGAACTTTCTCCATATAATACATTATTACCTGTACCAGATTTGATAGAAAGTATTTGACCTGCATAACCAACATTGTCTTCTCCTATACATACTCCACCATCACTATTAACTCTAAATCTAGAATGATCTTCTGTTAAATCGTATATACTATAAGCATTTGAACTTGAACCTCTTACACCAGTTAAATAAACTTTATTATCATTTTGTGTATATAGCCAAGCATTACCAGAACCACTTGAATAAGATCTTATAGTACCAGTAACATCAAGTGTATGGGAAGGAGAAGTTGTTCCTATACCAACCTTGCCATTAGTTAAATCAATATTTAAATTATTAGCATGAACACTTGCATTTCCACCAAAAGAACCTTTTTGTCCCGCACTAGTAATGTACAAAGAGTCATCTGTATCGTCGATTTGTATATATGCTATCTGATCTGTTGAGGTAAATCTACCAACATTATTAGAAGCTGTTGATGTATGTAATATCTCTGCGGGGCTCGTAGTTCCAATTCCAACTTTACCATCGCTTTTAATTGTCAGTCTAGTTGTATACGTATCAGCAACAGCATTGCTTGAAGCAGATGTAGTACCACTTGCAATTTCAAATCCTTGGTTTACTGCCTCTTGAGCTGCAATTCTCCAGTTCGTATGACTTGCACTAGTTGTTGCAAGGTATAAATCAGGACTTCCTGTTTCAATTACAGCATTACCTGAAACGTGAAGAGGAGCTATTGGAGCATTTGTTCCTATACCAACCATTCCATTATTTCTAACAAACATACCAGTTCCACCACCAGTATAAACTCCTAAAGCGTATCTAACGCTTGAAGTTGTTCCACTTAAATCAATTCTTAATCCATAAGCATCTGCATGGGTATGTTTAAAATCTGCTATCCAAGCATCAGCTGCGGATTCTTCTACATGCAACTTGAGGTTTGGACTTGTAGTTCCTATACCAATCTTACCACCACGCTTGAAGGTTATAACCTCATATCCAGTTGTGCTATTATTTTTATTCCATAATTGTAATGAACCATCAGTACCGGAATCATACCAACCCCAACCATAAGTTGCATTAGCAATATTTGTATTATTAAATAAACCTAGCCATGGATCTGTACCACCAGGAGTTGAATTACCTCTACTAAAATGTAAATTATATCCACCTGCACCTACAATTTCAAATGGAGATGTTGGTGAAGTTGTTCCTATACCAATCTTACCATCTCTTGCAACTCTCATTCTTTCTGCGCCTTGAGTATAGAAGTTTATTCCACCTGAAGATGCGTTATGAGTTTTAAGTTCTAATGCTCCATTTGAACCATTATAAAATAATATTTCTGCGGTTCTTGTAGTACCACCAGAAGAAAGATCAGCTTTAATTACATTATTACTACTAACCCAACCTATATCATCACTAAAATTAAATCTATCGGCTGTAGTATCCCAAAGAATAGAAGCATCTGTACTTGAACTTACGGCATCTTGTATTGTAATTCCTGAACCATTTGCAGTAGATGAAGTATCTCCAGATCCATAATTTAAAATGATATTTTTATCTTCAACATTAAGTGTTGCGGTATTTAATGTAGTAGTAGTTCCATCAACTTGGAAGTTTCCAGTAACTGTTAAATCACCACCAACGTTTACATCATGATTAAATGTAGCTGTTCCTGCATCTGACATGTCAAACTCAAGAGCAGTAATTGTTGAACCACCATCATTACCTCTAATTAATATATCTTTATCTTGTACAGAAGATTCAATAAAGAAATGACTTGAAGAATTTTTAAATACTGCAATATTTGTTCCACCATCATTAAACCATATATCACCACCATCTGCATCAAGGATAATATCATTTGCTACATCAATAGTTAAATCACCAGAACTTAAATCTATTTGGGTTCCATCAATAGTTATATTATCAACTACTACGCCTGCGTTCGCAGTGAGCACGCCTACAGGCGCGAGTGTACCCGTAGTAGTTATATTACCAGCTAAGGCAATATTGTCTACTATTTTATCTGCTGTAATTGCATCATTAGCTATATCAGCTGTTGCAATTGTTGCATCCAAAATTTTAGAAGTGTCGATTGTTCCATCGCTTCTAATTAAATCTGATAATCTTCTATTAATTGAATAAGCCATTTATTTATTCCGGTATATCGTTAGATGCTTTTTCAACAACTTTTAAATCAAAAGCTTGTTGAACTTGAGCCGCTTCACCTGTTGCCATTGCAATACCATTTGCATTACAATGTTCAAGTAATAAACTAATTATTCTTTCTTTAGCTTTTCTTGCTCTATTTTGTGCACTATTAGTTATCCAATCGTCTATATCAGCAGTGACATAATCCATAGATTTCACATCTAGCTCACTTAAAGTAATTGTATAATCTGCCATTCTTTCCTCCGTTTATCCTATTAAATATCCACAAAAGGTATTTTGTTCGCCTTGTGAACCTGCCCAACCTGAGCTTGTGCCTGAATTACCAACATAAATTCTTACATAATCTCCAGCGTCTAGTTCTAGAACCATAGATCCATCGACACGACAATGATATGCTCCAGTCTTATGTTGTACAAATGTTTTTACCGCACTTGTGTTCTTATAAAATTTCCATTCGACTTGTGTAGCACTACTTCCTGAATCATGAGTCATAATACTTGCAGAGAAGAAATATGATCCTGCTTCTGGGGCGGTAAATCTTCCTGTTGAAGTACTATAATCACTTCCAACATTTCGATGTACCTGATCAGGAATCCACCAATTTCCATCTTGTACATATCCATCATTCTTTGCTACCTGAAATACACTGTTCTGTGGAAACGTAACTTGTTGTGTATCTGCGTGTGCATGCATTACCTCTGTATTATTAACACCTAATAAAAAGTGTCCATACGCAGTATTAGCTGTAGTAGTATCTATATAAGCATCATAATTTCCTGCAGTTGAAAGCGTTCTATAACTAGAATCTCTTGTTAAATGGAAATGTGCTTGTGCTTGTGTAGAACTTGCTCCACCTCTCATTGTAATACCAGATTTGAAAACAGATCCATCGGGTGCTACCATATCTATCCATGGGTGGGCTGAATCCATATATAATAAAGGTGTACTAGCAGTATTAGTATGAATTACTTTTAATCTTGTAGTAGATCCATTTGGTTTAAGCTGTAATTCATTATTTGTTGTGTTTATTGCTGAAGTAGTTCCATTTGTTGAATCTCCAAGAGTTAAATTATTAGTCGATGCGGCACATGAAAAATATCCATTAGTTCTTGCATCAAAACCATATACTGGGCTTGTAGTTCCTATACCAACATTTCCTGTAGGAGTTAAAATAATATGTGAACTACTATTCATAGATTTAATTTCTAAATTAGAACCCATATTAAATTCTACTGATTTATTAGTTGAGTCATGTAATCTTAATGTAGCTGTTCCTGCTCTCTCAATATCTAATCCACTACCTGCAGCAAATCCGGGCGAAGCTCCTATACCAACTCCTCCAGTTGTGACAACTAAATCATCACCTTGAGAAGCTGCAGCAGATACAAAAAATCCTGAATCTGAACCTCTCAATCTTACTTGGTTAGTTACTGTACCGCCAGTATTAGATCTAAATTGAATTGCGGGTATTCTACTTCCAGCTGAACCATCAACGTCATCAATAATAAGCATACAATCTTCATCACTGACATCTGAATTACCTGATAGGTGTAATCTACTAGCTGGCGAAGTTGTTCCTATACCAATTTTATTCGCACTTGCATCAGCATATATAAGACCTTCGTTTCCTGTTCCTTGACCTTCTACTTGAAAATCTTGATTAATACCTTCTTGGTTAAAATGAATCTTTGAAGTATTATAAGCGGCTCTTGTACTATTACCAACTACAATTCTGAAATCATCAGCGCCACTAAATCTTAAATAAGTATCTGTATCACCATCGTGAATTATTTTTGAAGGTATTGTTAAATCACCATTATTAATAGTTATGCCATCTGAATTAGCTAATAATTTTCTAGATCCACCAACTACTAATCCCATCTGATCATCAGCTGGGAAATATATTCCACTATTTGTATCTCCAGAATTTCCTATGGATGGAGCTGAGGTTGAACCATCAGTAACAATTAATGCACCAGTCAAAGTACCACCAGCTAATGGTAATTTTGCTGCGATTAAATTAACTAGTGTTGTATTAAATGTTGCATCATCATTCATTGAAGCTGCGATTTCATTTAGTGTATCTAAATTCGCAGGAGCAGAATCAACAATATTATTAATTGCTGTAGTTACGAATGCAGTTGTAGCTAATCTTGTTGTATTGTTTCCAGCTGATTGAGTAGTCGCAGTAGGATTTCCTTGAAGCGCTAAATCATGTTCTAAATCAGCCGCAGTTATTGAATCATCTGTAATATTAGCAGCCCCAATAGCATTACTACCAATTAAACTACTTGTTATCTTTGTTAATGCCATACTACTATTTATCCTTCAAGGGTTGTTATTCTAGCTTCTGCAGCTTCTAATTTTGCACTTAGTTCTTGTACTGCTTTTAATAATTTCATTTGAACATCACCATATTTAACTATTTTTACATCTCCGTCAAAATCCCTTGATGTATCATCTGGATCAGGAGCAAATTCTGTTTCTTCTATTGCTTCAGGCATTATTGTTTCAACTTCTTGTGCTATTAATCCAACTTGAGGTTCAGGTTTTCTTTCGTCTTTCCATTTAAAGTTTCTTACTTTAAGTTGATTTATTTTAGCCAATTGACCATCAGCCATATCTGTTATATCTTTCTTTAATCTTTCATCTGATGTCACTGCGGTAGAACCATTAGCTAGATAAGCTGTTCCATTTGATTTTAATACTAAACATGTAGCATCTTGTCCAGTTAAATAACAGTTGCCGCCAGCATTACTATTCCAACCACCTGTTCTTGTTCCTATTCTAGCACCTAAACTTGACCATGGCATAATTTGTACAAACTGTGCACCATTTACAACTGATAAAGTACAGTTAGTAGTTCCACTATCAGCACCATTTTGATTTGTAAATTTAAAATGACCTTCTGCATCCCCTTGGTGATCACCATAAAATTTATGTGAACCATTACCATTAATCACATACCTTAATTTGTGTCCTGAGGTTGCGTTATAATCTGAATTAGTATAAAAATAATGTTGATTTATTCCTCTATGTGCTCCATCTGCAGAACCATAATATATTGCATTACTACCATTTTGGAAAAATCCTTGGAAAACACTTACGCTATTGTTTGTATACATATAAGATGTAATACCTGCAGTTTTGTTTGTATTGTCTGTTCTATTACTTCCAATTCTTATTTGTTCATAACCAGCCCCAACAATATCTAATTCAGCTACTGGACTTGTATGTCCTATACCAACCTTCTCCTTAAAATAATTCTGAGAATTCGTTAACCAAAATAAAGGTGCTGTTGATCCCGCCGTGCCGATTGCAAATTCATTAGCTGTATTGGCATTTTTCGGAAGAAGCTCTAAAGCACCAGAACCTACACCTGTCAATGTAGATGAATTTCCTATTGAGAAATCCCATTCACAAACTCCACCTCTGGTTAGTCTGATTTTAGTCCCATCTGCTGATTCTACTATATGAAGTGGGTGACCTGGACTCGTAGTTCCTATACCAACACTGCCATCATGCTTAATAGTCATTTTCGTAGCTAGAGTATTTGCGGATACTGTCTCAAATTTCAAATTGCTATCTGTTGAAGCATCTGTATTCCATGAATCTCCACCTTCAGTTCTAATTCTTGCTGCTATCGTATGCGCATTGTTATCGCTTCTTTCAGATACGAAGCTTAGTGCAGAACCATAACCTCCTGCTTGTGAGTTTGTAATGGCAGCTCCGGTAGTATGATTACCAGCGGCAAATTCAACTTCTAAATTATAGTCTGGACTCGCAGTTCCTATACCAACTTCTGCAGAGTTGTTTACATGAATAACATTTGTATCATCTGGTGATTGTATAATTGTATTTGATCCACTTGCAGTTATACCATCTGCACCACTACTTACTGCTTCCCATGCTACTCCACTTCCTGTTGAAGTTAGTACTTGTCCGTCTGAGCCTTGAGAATTATTGACTTTGAAATTAACCGCAGATACAGTTCCACCAAACCAACCATCTTTGAATCGTGCATCTGATGCACCTACATCCATTATATTGTCTCTAGCTGCGTTAGCTGCAGTCACATTGAAGAACTTAGTTCCATTTGTGTGTATTCTTATTCCACCATTTGAACCATTTAAATATCCTCCACTAGCATTTATAGAAGCTACTGTTGCAGCTCCTGAAACATCTAATGTTCCTGTTATATCTACACCATCAGTAGCTGTAGCTATTTTTTTACTTCCGTCGTAATATAATTCGCATGCTCCGTTTACCAAAAACCTTGCTATTGATTCGCTGAAATCACTGTTTGCTATACTTAACCCGTTTTGAGTGATCGGCATATTAATCCAGCCTACAGTATTTTTAATATATGAATTAGAACCATCATGATAAAGCTGTAAATCATTACCATCACCTGCAACCATTTTTACGTTATCTGGTAATTCAAATTGACCAAACATTCTTAATGGATGAGAGAAAATAAATTTATCGTCTGAAGCTCTCCAATATAAAGATGCATTAGTTGATGCATCAACAGCATCTTGAATTGTTATACCAGCTCCATCAGCTGAACCCGAAGTATCATTTGATGCATGATAGTTTAAGGTTATATTTTTATCAGCCGAATTAAGGTTATCTGCTGTAGTAGTAGAACCCGTTACCGATAAATTTCCAGCAAGTGATACATTATTGCTTGAATCAATTGTGATTGCAGTCGATGTTCCACTATCTGAAATACTCGGTGTAGAGCTTAAGTTTTGTTGTACTTTTGTTAATGCCATATTACTATTTATATCCTATTAGCTTACTAATTCTTTTTCTTCTGGATTATCCCTTGTTGATATTTGCTGATTAAACATAGGGTTATTATATAATGATGCTAATCCTTCTTTATTAGCTGTTAATTGATCTTCTCCTAATGTTCCTTTAAGCCATGTTATTACTTGTGCTTCATCAACCTTATCAAATTCTTTAAATGAACCTGAGGGTTCTGCTAATTCTAGAGGCATGAAACTTTCATGTATTTCATCTCCTTCTGTGCCTATAATGTGTAGTGTTGCTTCTTTAATTATGTCTTTTTGTGAACCAGTACTATAAACTTTTATTCCGCTTACTTTATATGTGAATGTCATTGCCATATTATTAACCTCCCGATAATACTTGAACTGATATTTGGAATGAACCAGTTCCACTTGTTCTACTAACAGTTAAGTTTCCATTTCCATTTCCAACTTTAACCCTAAATGTATTAGGAGAACTACCTATAGTTGTAAATGAGAAATCAATAATTCCATTTCTAATTGTATTTGAACCTGGTTCTATAACAGTAAATCTATATCCAACTCCACCTCCACCATTTGCTAGGAAAAGGCATTGGCTATGGCCATTATTATGATAAAAATTTAACATAAACATTTTATAGTAAACTGAACCACAAGCATTGTCTGTATTTGAATTATTATAACTATACTGTCCAACTACATTAAGTCCTGCAGCACTTGCAGGGGAATGAGTAAATCTAATACCACCTGCTACATTAAGTTTTCCAAATGACAGTACTGAAGTAGTACCTATACCAACCTGTCCACCAGTGGCTACTGTAATATCTGGATAAGATGCACTAAAATCTCTCGCTATCATTATAGGTTCTGCAGAACTGTTAGAACCAAACATAGCATGACCACTAAGTTCTCCTATTAATGCCGTACCTGCTTGAACCTGACTAGAAGGCACATATATTTTTCCTTCAACTTGCAGTCTTTCTACAGGGCTTGTAGTTCCTATACCGATATAACCATTCTCTTTAATGTGCATTCTTGCAGTAGGGCTCCATTGTGCATCAGCTGAACCACCGCCACCATCAAAGGTATAGAAGTTTATATCTCCTGTTGTCATTTGAATACCGCTTGCATTACCACCGCCATCAAAGTAAAAATTATTACTTGCACCAACATAAGCATTATTACCTAACCATGTAGCACTTCCGTTTCCTCCACCACTATCTTGTAATACAGCACCACCTACTTTTAATCCCTTGTAAGATGATGAACCCATATTGGTGAAATCAGTAGTTCCTATTCCTACAACTCCACCAGTCGCTATTCGGAAATGATCACCCGAACCATTTTCATGGATATTAAAACTAGATGAAGCTTGTTTAATCCACCATTCAGAAGTTCCATTTCTTCTAAACTCTAATGTGTAATCTGTGTTTGTTGCATCAAGTGATAATGGATATTGACCATTACTAGTGCTATCACCAATAATGCTAACCTTTCTATCAGCATTAGTATCATTTATACCAACGTTGCCACCACCAATATTTAACCCGCCTGAAGTTGTTTCTAAATAAGAATGAACTGCTCCATTTTTACCAAAAAGTATTTGTTTAGCATCAGCTGTATCATCTCTAGCTAGATTTAAATATCCAGGACCTAATTCTGCTGTATTAGCATCTCCTGGAGTTCCACCTACACCTACAGATGAGAAATTCCCACTTGTTATAACTCCACTAACAGAAAGTGCATTTGATGGACTTGTTCCAACATTAATACCTACTCTATCATTTGTCACATCGACATATAAAGTATCAGTATCAACTGCTACTGGTCCAGGTATTGTGACCGTATCTGAATCGGCATTACCTAGAGTTGTATTTCCATTAACAATTAAATTAGCACTAAACGTTGCATTTCCTGAATTATCAATAGTTAATCTTCGTGTATCGGCTGTAATAAGACTTAATGCATGAGATGTAGTTGTACCGAATTCCATATCAGTAGTAGCATCTGCATATATTATACTTGATGAAACTGCACTTCCAGCTCTACCAAAACTTGCTATAGTTGTATCGGCACCACTGCTTATTGCACCAGTAATACTTAAACTACCTGTTGAAGTTATTGACCCAGTTGTTGTTATATTATTCTCTTGAAAATCTGCGGCCGATGAAGTAAATGCAACCGCTACATCACTAGAACTAGTACCTAAAACTAATGTATTACTATCTCCATATAAATCTGGACTTCCAGTTCCAGATCCTGATCTTGTAGCTAATAGTGAATAAAAATTAGATGAATTATTAGTAGTAGTTAAAAATCTTTCAGCTCTTACTGGTTTATTTGATGTCCAACTTGTATTTGAGTGAACATAATTCCATGTAGCTGAAGCACCATCAATAGTTAATCCAGCTCCATCAGCTGCACTAGATGAACCAGCTCCACTGGCTAATGTTATATTAAGATCATCAACAGTATAAGTTGTTGAGTTGATTGTGGTCGTAGTGCCATCAACTTGTAAATTACCTGTGACTGTTAAGTTTCCACCAATTGTTCCTGCACCAGTGGTTGTTATTGTAGCAGCATCGATATGACCTGTGACATCTATACCATCTGCGGCAGTAGCTAGTTTAGCTGCATTATTATGATAAAGGGTAACGGCTCCATCAGCTAAAGCATTAATAATTGATTCTGTCCCTGCTAAATTTTTAATTCTCCATGTATTAGCATTATGTTCTACAACAGATCCCGCAACATAAGTGACGCCATTAGCATTGTGTGAAATATGATAATCTGTAGAATTACCAAATTTAATTTTTTTATTATCTGCTAAAACTATGTGACCAGTAAATGTTGCATCCTCTGAGCTATCAAATGTAAGCGCAGTAGCATCACTAGAATCTGAGATTCCAGTATCGAGCATTCCTCTTGATGGTTTAGTTAGTGCCATATTATCCTTCTAGTGTTTTAATTCTTCCTTCTAATTCTTGTACTGTTTTAACCAAATGTGCTATAATACCCATAGGGGATATTCCTTTTTCTCCATCTATTCCATGAACTTCATTTGGTAAAACTTCTTCTAATTCTTGTGCTATAAATCCAGCTGCTCCTTGTCCCATTCCAGGTAAGTAATCTCCAAATTCAACATCTTTTTTCCAATCAAATATCCTTGGTTTTAAATCTTTTATTACGTTCCATCCATTAGCAATATCTACAATATTTTCTTTCTTTGAAATATCTGAACTAAAACTTGGACCAGATACGCTTCTATTAAAATAGAATGTATTATCATTATGGTTATATCTCATATAACCTGGATCTGCTCCAGCTCCTGATGTTCCATCAGCAAAGTTTAAATATCCATAATGACTTGAGCCAGTATATATTGAAATTGTTCCGCTTCCTGAACCATCACCTACTCCAAGAAAAGTCGTAGCACTTGAACCAATAGATGATACAGTATTTCCTATACCAACATATCCTGTGCTTCTAAATACTACATCATGAGTTGAACCACTATCTGCACTGAAATATAAATCACTATATTGTATTAATAAGTTTCCAGTACCAGTATCTCTTATGTATGAATCTGATGCATCATGCCAAATTTGTAAATCAGCTGAAGCACCTAATTGTAATTTTTTATTATCTTCTAAAGACCATGAACCATAGAATTGACCTGAACCATCAGCAAAAATACTCATTCTTTTTGAATTACCGCCGGTACTAACTTCAAATCTACCTTGAGCTCTAATACCTAAGTCAGCTGCAGCACCTCCTGATATAAGAGCTTCTGAACTACCTATATAACCAGTAAGCTCACCTCCACTACCGTTATCACTTAGTTGAAGTTCTATATATCCACCAGTTCCATGTGTGCTCTCAACAATCATAGGTGAATTGGTTGATGTATTAATATGTAAAGTAGCAGAAGGACTCGTAGTTCCTATACCAACATTTCCTGAACCATCAATGGTCATTCGAGTTGAACCAGCATTAGTATGGAATGATAAATCTCTATCTCCGTTATAACTTATCCCACCATCGTAAGCGTCTGTATTATTACCAACTGCTCTTGCAAATGCGTATCTTCCTACTGAAGTTCCTGCATATACTGACATACCTTGGTCGCCTGAACCTGTACCAACAACTAATTGATTAGCATTTGAATGCATTCCACCAGGGTTAGTATTTCCTATACCAACTTTACCTGAACTATCGATACGCATTCTTTCTGCAGCTGCTGTACTAATAGCCATATGATCCGTAGCATGGTCATATTCAATTATCCCTCTATAAGCACTTGTTCCACCTGTACCAGCATATGAATCTGCAAATAATAAAGTACTACTACTTGAAGTGTTAGCACTTATAGTAATACCAGTATCGCCATCGCTATTTACTACTAAATTTCTTCCTCTTGAATTAAAAGATGTGGGGCTAGATGTTCCTATACCAACTGCAGAAGTAGAATCAATAACCATAGCATCATAATCCCATGTTCCACTATTTCTAACTCCGAATTGCATTTGTCCTGAATTGTCCGCTCCATCTCTAATTACAGAAATATTAGCTATTTCAGAACGCGTTACTCCACTATCTGTAAAAGTAAAGTATAACGCTGGTCCATATCCGTCTGCTGCATCATTACCAGTTTTAGCATCAATTATCATTGCATTTTCAAAACTGTTTGTTCCAGAACCTGACCTTGAAATTAATCCTGCTATAGAACCAGAACCTTCAACATGCAAAGCGTACGCTGGAGTATTAACTCCTATACCAAGATTTCCATTATTTAAAAACCTAGTATGCATATCACTATCAGTCTCATTATAAAAATAAAATCCAGATGCATCATGTTCTAATGACCAAACTTTACCACCTGTTCTAGACCATCTAAATTTTTTATCAGATCCTACAGTATTACTATGAAGATATCCACCCGTTACTGAAATGGTATCAGTAAATGCTTGACCAGCTATAGCTGCTTTTGTCGCTAGGCTACTAGTAATAGTTGTACTATAATTTGCATCATCGCCTAATGCGGCAGCGAGTTCGTTAAGAGTGTTAAGTGTTCCTGGGGCAGAATCAACAAGATTCGTAACCGCAGTATCTACATACGCAGTTGTAGCAATTTTTGTTGAATTGTTTGATGCTGATTGAGTTGTGGCTGTATTTGTACTAGCTAAACTACCAGTAAATACACCCGCAGAAGAAATACGTTCTGTAGTTCCTACGGTTAAGCCGTTTTTTACCTGAAAATTTTTGTCTGCCATCGGTCTTCACTCTCCAACCAAGTTAATTGTATAGTTCTATTTATACGAATTAAACTTTGAGACGAGAGATATCGACCTTAACTACTTGAGAGTTGGATCCTGTTCTAGTGTATAATAATCTCATATTACCACTGTTGTAATCCGCACTAAATGTTCCTAAAGGACTAGATCCTGTATGTATTTGTCCATATTCTGTTATATGTGTAGCAGAACCTGTATGAATTAATAATATTTCACTTACCATATATTCAGAAGCTGTAGCATCAGTGACTTGAGCTGTGATCTTAACTGATCTATATGATGAACCTCCTACTGATGCAACTGCTGTTGCACTTCCAGAAGAAATAGTAGTTGAACCTGAACCTTTAACAACATTACTATTAATTGTAAGATTACCATAAGCATCCCAACTTGGACCACCTGTAGATAATTTAGCTGAAGTCACAGAACCATCTGTTGGTACTCCAATAGCAGTTACGGTAGGAGTTATAACTTCAATTACTACACCATTTGGAACATTAGCATCAAATGTTAATGTTGTTCCTGAAACTGAGAATGTAGATTTATTCTGATATACACCATCAGCAAATACAAAACAATTATCTTCACTAACAGGATCGACTGATAGAGTATAAGCTGCTGTAGAACCATTACCAGTAAATGAATCTTGATTATGTCCTGTTCCTGTGACTGCAGATCCTATTGAATGAACTACAACTTCTGATGATGTTGTAGGAGCAGAATCTAATGTTAATGTAGTACCACTAAGAGTATAAGAATTTTTATTCTGATATACACCTTCAATAAATACAATTAAATGATCTTCATCGGCTGGAGTGACAGATAATGTATAGGCAGTTTGGTTAGCATTAGATGTATATAAATCTGTTGTAAAAGGATTAATCGTAGAAGAAGATGCAAATGTAATTGTATCTGAACCAGCCGCTGTTGTTATAGTCATACCTGAACCGGCAACTAAAGTAAGTGTATCATTTTCTTGATCAGCAACTACATTAGATTGTCCTGAAACTGCGATGGTTCCGAATGCATCTCCGCCACCGCCAATAGCTCCCCATGAACTTGTATAACCTTCGAATTGTGAAGTAGTTGTATTATATCTGAATTGACCTGCTGCCGCTGTTGGTCTCTGAGCAGTTGTTCCATTTGGTATTCTTATTGCATCTGTTTTTGAACCAACATCTAAACTAACTCCAGGTGAAGTTGTTCCTATGCCAACCTTTTGGTTAACATCTATCATTAATCCAGTTGTACCGCCAGTTTGTAATTGAATTGAATCATTACTACCAGAAGATACGGCATTTATTAAATTGTGTTTTAGATCTAGATAGTTTGTAGCATTATATGAAGCTCTAATTTGTGGTACATCTGATCCACCTGAGCTAACATCTAATTTT
>MDTG01372299.1_pt1 | contig 16258 bp, 20 predicted proteins | sample 811421 | NCBI WGS metagenome assembly MDTG01 (sample SAMN05326645, study PRJNA326480) | marine metagenome | isolation source: seawater | place: Pacific Ocean: South East | collected 2011 | reverse complement strand
GATAGCCAACCTATGAATACAGCCAATACAACTGCAAAAATACCATACAGTGTTGAATATTCTTCGGCAATCTTATAAATGTTAGCGCTAATACCACTTTTGGTTATATTTATTTTACTCTCTTCTTTAGAAATTAAAATACCATTCCTATAATGCAAGATTTTAACCATGAATAATCCCGTAGTGACATTTGAAGGAAGAGATAAAGTCTTCCTAAATAAAGTGTTTTTATTTAGGACAATCGAATTCTCTTCAACCTTCCAGAAGTTTTGTTTAATCATATTCCTTGTCAAGGATACTCTCCAAGAGTTAAATTCTTTCATATCCAATTTTTTATTTACTTTACCAAGTTTTAAATAGTTTAAGTTTAGACTTTTATCTTTTATCTCATCAATATTAGTAATTTTATCAATTTTCCGATTTGAAGCGATATAATAATATTTAGGAACTTTATCAAAAATTAAGGATTTAGATGTTATCCAAATGCCAAATTTTTTTTCTCTTTTTTCAACTTTAATCTTACCTTTTGGACCTGTGACAATAACAATAATATCATCATTTTTTTTTCCGTCATACGCACCAAATAATAGAATTTCCGCTCCTGAAAAAGTTGTAGAAATTTCAACAGTATTTTCAGATAAGTCTGCCACAATATTTTCTTTTGCTAGAACTTCCAAATTAAAAATAAATAAGAATAACGTTTTTAAAAACAAGTTTTTATAAATATAGTTCATTTTAAAACAACTATTGAGTATAAATCTGAAGGAGTCGCAATTAAATCTGTCAATAACATAAAGCCAACTATCAAAATAATGATGGAAAGGAAAAACCTTAGATGCTCTCCTTTAAGAATATTTGAAAACTTTGAACCAATTTGAACCCCTATAACTGAACCGACAAGTAGCAAAAATGCTAACACAATATCTACGGTTTGGTTTTGAGAAGCTTGCAATATTGTGGTGTTGGAGGCAACAAAAATGATTTGAAAAAGTGAGGTTCCAACAACTAACGAAGTAGGCATTCCTAAAAGATAGATCATCGCAGGAACAATTATAAAGCCACCTCCAGTTCCCATTAAAGCAGCCAAAATACCAACAATAATACCAATTAAAAGGGGTAATAAAACTGAAATATATAATTTTGATTTTCTAAATCTAGTTTTAAATGGGAGACCATGTAGCCAATTATGTTGATGCAATTTCCCTCTGGATATTTTGCCTTTTCGAACTCTAAGCATTAATCTAAATGATTCAATAAACATCAAAGATCCAATTATGGATAAAAATAAGAAATAAGATAATTTAATAACCAAATCTAATTGACCTAAGTTATTTAAAAAATTAAAAATTAAAACACCAATCGATGAGCCTATTACACCTCCTATTAAAAGGATTATACCCATTTTGAAGTCTACATTACTACTTTTCCAGTAGGAAAGAACCCCAGAAACTGATGGTGCTACTAATTGATTAGCTACAGATGCTACGGCAACCGGAGAAGGTATCCCAAAAAATATCATTAAAGGAGTAAGTAAAAACCCTCCCCCAATTCCAACCATACCCATAATAATACCAATTAAAGAACCAATACCTAAAACTATTAGTGAATTAATTGGTTGTTCTGCTATTGGCAAATAAATGTACATTAATTTTTTTTATAATATTTAATAAGTATTATATTATAAATATAACTATATTATTCGATTTAGAAAAGAATTAAGATTTGTCTTGTAGGAAAAATTAATGATTAATTTAGAGAAATTAAAAAAATGTATACAAAATTCCAAAAATGCAGGAGATAATATTAGGGATAATAATTTATTTGTCAGTGCAGCGATCATGGTAATATTCTCATTAGATGCAATAAAAATAAATCAAAAATTAATTTTAATAAGAAGAAAAAAAAATCTTAGAAAGCATGCTGGACAAATTGCTTTTCCTGGAGGTAGATTTGAAAATGATGATAAATATTTAATACGAACAGCATTAAGAGAAACTCAGGAGGAAATAAACATTTCAAGTAATAACCTTGACGTATTAGGTTCTTTGCCAGTGTTTTATACAGGAACAGGGTATGCGGTTACACCATTTTTAGCTGTTATCAAAAATGGTTTTGACTTTAAAAATTTAATGGTAGCAGATCAAAATGAGGTAGAAAACATATTAGTTGTAAAGGCTTATGACCTTCTTATACCAAGTAACCAAATAAGAATAAAAGCACCAGAAGGTTCAAAAATGAAAATGACTTGGAAGGTGCCTTATAAAAATGAAAATATTTGGGGTCTTACAGCAAGAGTCTTAGTAACAATTTCTGCAGGATTAAAACTAAGGGAGTATCCACCATGCGACGATATATAATAATAATCTTTGCAATTATAATAGCTTTTTTAGTTTTTATCACTGTATTCTTTCTATTAAAAAAAATTTCAAAAAAAAATTCAGTTTTTTATGCTACTTTAAGTGGACTTATTACTTTTATCGCAGTTTTTCTATCATGTTTTCTTTATCTTGAGAGGGAATCAAGTGAAATTGATTTAAAATATACTCCACCAAAATACATTAATGGGAAAGTCATGGATGGTAAATTTGATTAAAAATAAGTTTAAATAACATAAAATAAATTGAAAAAAATTCATTTAAAATTAAAGCCAAATTTTTTAAAAAATAGACACGTTCAATTTATTTTTGAATTAGGATCTAGAAAAGGTTTCAATTTCTGGATTGTAGGAGGTGCAATTAGAGATTACTTAATTGGGAAAATTCAAAGTGATATTGACTTTGTTTATGATATAGAACCCATTAGGTTGCTTAAATTATTAGAGGAAGAAAATATTCAAGTTGAAAAACAATTTATTCATTATGGTGTATTGATTATAAAACTAGATAATAAAAAGTATTATTTAACTTCTCTTCGTAAGGATTATGCAAATGATGGTAGGCATTCAAAAGTAAAATTTACTAATTTGTTAGCTGTTGATGCAAAAAGAAGAGATTTGACTATAAACTCATTATATTTAAATCAAAATTCAGAAATATTAGATTTCTATAATGGCATTGAGGATATAGAAAATTGTAAATTAAAATTCATTGGGACAATTCAGGAAAGATGTTTTGAAGATCACTTAAGAATTTTAAGATATTGTAGATTTTGTTCAATTTTCAAGAATCCAATTATACCAGAAAGTTATGTAAAATTTTTAAAAAAAAACTCAAGCCTTATAAAAAAACTCTCATTAGAGAGGGTTATTTCAGAATTAAAAAAAATTTTTGAGAATGAATTTTATCAAAATAGTGTTTCATTATTCAAACTCATAAATTTAGAGGAATATTTATTAAATGAAATTATAAACAAAAATAAAGATAATGATTTGCGTAAATATTTCTTACAAAAAAATATTAATTACATTACATTTAATTAATCTAAATTTAGATTACTGGTAAGGAATATGATTGATAGAATAGAATTGATTAATCAAATTGAAGATCAACCTGAAGTAAGGGATAATAAAATTATTTTAAAAAAAAAGAATTCATCAAAAGAATGGTTTTTATTATTAAGAGATATTGTTTGTAATGACTTTTTAAATTTAGAAAAAGACTTTATAAATAAAAATAATTTCAAGAAAATTGATGAAAACTATTTACCACATTTTAAAAAAACTCATTGGAAAAGAGATGGAGGTGGTGGTGGAACAATGTCAGTGATGAAAGGCTATCTTTTTGAAAAGGTTGGAGTGAATGTTTCAACAGTTTTTGGAAAATTTGCTAATGATTTTAAATCTCAAATACCAGGTGCTGAAAAAACTGGAAAATTCTGGGCAAGTGGCATTTCTGTTGTTGCTCATATGTACAATCCAAAAATCCCAGCTGTGCATATGAATTCACGTTTTCTAGTAACAGGCGAGGGGGAAAATAAAAAAACTTGGTTTGGTGGGGGTTGCGACTTAACGCCAATGTTAAAAGAGAAAAAGGCTGAGAAGTTTTTTCATGAAAGTATTAAAAAAATGTGTAACAAACATAATAGAAAATATTACAAAAAATATAAGGAATGGTGTGATGAATATTTTTTTTTACCACATAGAAATGAACCAAGAGGTGTAGGGGGAATTTTTTTTGATTATTTAAATAGTCTGAATTGGGACAATGATTTTATGTTTGTTAAGGATGTTGGGAAAACTTTTGTTGAAACATTCAATAAAATTGTTATGGAGAGAATGTTTTTAAAATATACACATGAAGAAAAATTACAACAATTAGAAAAGAGAGGAAGATACGTTGAATTTAATTTGTTGTATGATAGAGGAACGATTTTTGGATTAAAAACTCAGGGAAACACTGAAGCAATTCTTATGAGCTTGCCACCAAAAGTAAATTGGAAATAAAAAATAAATAAAAATGTTCAAAAATGACTAGAAATTTTTATTATTAAGTTTATATAATAATTAATAAAAATCACAACTTATATGGGAAACAATAATATTAAAATAAAAGCCAATCAAAATAGAAGAGATTTCTTGGTAGTGTCAACTTATTCCTTAGCGGCTGTTGGAGCCGCCTCTTTTGTTTGGCCTTTAATTGATCAAATGAATCCTGCAGCTGATACCCTTGCTTTAGCATCAACTGAGGTTGATCTTGAGCCTTTAGAAGAAGGGCAGGCTATAACTATCAAATGGAGAGGAAAACCTGTTTTTATAAGACATCGTACTAAAAAAGAGATTGAAGGTGCAAGAAATGAAATTGTTGATAATTTTCGTCATCCTGAAAAAGATGAAGATAGAGTGGTTAATGAAAAGTATATAGTTTTAGTAGGAGTATGTACTCATTTAGGATGTGTCCCTTTAGGACAAAAAACAGGAGACGTTAAAGGTGAATATGGTGGTTGGTTTTGTCCATGTCACGGATCACATTATGACCATTCTGGAAGAATTAGAAAAGGACCCGCTCCATCTAATCTTGAAGTTCCAAACTATAAGTTTATATCAGATAAAGTAATAAGGATAGGTTAGTGGGGAGTCATCATTAATGTCTAAAGAAAAATTTAATAATCCTATTATAAATTGGATTGATTATAGATTACCAATTTTTACATTTTTAAATCATGAATTAAATGAATATCCAACCCCTAAAAATTTAAATTATTTTTGGAATTTTGGTTCTTTAGCAGGTATTACTTTGGTAATAATGATTGTTACTGGAATAGTTTTGTCTATGAATTATACTCCTCATGTCGATCATGCTTTTGACTCTGTTGAAAGAATAATGAGAGATGTTAATCATGGCTGGTTATTGAGATACATTCATATGAATGGGGCAAGTTTTTTCTTTATAGTTGTTTATATTCATATTTTCAGAGGCCTTTACTATGGCTCTTATAAAGCTCCGCGAGAATTATTATGGATTTTAGGTGTTTTAATTTTATTATTGATGATGGCCACAGCTTTCATGGGGTATGTTCTTCCTTGGGGGCAAATGAGTTTTTGGGGTGCTACAGTAATTACTAACTTGTTTTCAGCAATTCCATTAGTTGGAGAAAGTATAGTCACATGGCTATGGGGTGGATTTTCAGTTGATAATGCAACGTTAAATAGATTCTTTTCATTACATTTTCTATTACCTTTTGTCATAGTCGGAGTTGTAATTTTACATTTAGTAGCATTGCACCGGTTCGGTTCTAATAACCCAATCGGGATAGATGCAAAAGGTAAACAAGATACCCTACCTTTTCATCCATTTTATACAATAAAAGACTTATTTGGTTTATCTGTTTTTTTAACAATATTTGCTGCAGCTGTTTTTTTCTTTCCAAATTTTATGGGTCATCCAGATAATTATATTCCTGCTAACCCAATGCAAACGCCAGCTCATATTGTACCCGAATGGTATTTCTTGCCATTTTATGCTATTTTGAGAGCGGTACCAGATAAACTTGGTGGTGTTTTATTTATGTTTGGTGCTATTGTTGTTTTATTTATATTACCATGGCTAGATAAGTCTCCAGTAAGATCAAGTCAATTTAGACCTTTCTACAAAATATTTTTTTGGATTTTGGTTATTGACTGTATAATTTTAGGATATTTGGGAGCAAAACCTGCAGAAGGGATCTATGTTATTTTTTCAAGAATAGCAACTGCCTATTACTTCTTTCATTTCTTAGTAATTTTACCACTATTACCAAAAATTGAACATACAAGGCCACTACCAATCTCAATATCTAAACCAATTTTATCCGGATCGAATGTATCCTCATTGATGGCTGTTAGAGAGAAAAAATAAATGACCAAAAATTTAATTTTAGTTTTAACTGTTTCTTTCTATTTTATAAATTCAACTGCTTTTTCTGCTGGCAGTAAAATAGTTTATCCAGAGCAAGATTGGTCGTTTTCTGGTTTGTTTGGGACATTTGACAAAGCTGCAGCACAAAGAGGGTATCAAGTTTATAGAGAAGTATGTTCTGGTTGTCATGGTATGAGACTGATAAATTATCGTAACTTATCAGATTTAGGTTATAATGCTAATGAATTAAAAGCGTTAGCTGCTGAGTTTGAAGTTCTAGATGGGCCAAATGATGACGGGGAGTTTTTTACAAGGCCTGGAAGACCAAGCGATAAATTTGTTTCGCCTTATCCAAACGATCAAGCAGCTAGAGCAGCTAATGGTGGAGCTTACCCCCCAGATTTATCATTGATTATAAAAGCTAGAGCTAACGGAGCAAATTATTTGCATGCATTGTTAAGTGGTTACACTGAACCACCGAAGGATTTAAAAGTTCCAGATGGCATGTATTATAATTCATTTTATTCGGGAAACTTAATTGCTATGCCTCAACCCTTATATGATGAAGGTGTAACATACTTTGATGGTACTAAGGCTACGACAGATCAAATGGCATCAGATGTAACAACTTTTCTTGCATGGGCATCAGAGCCAGAACTTGAGAAAAGAAAAAGGTTTGGAGTAACTGTCATTTCATTTTTATTGGTTTTTTCAATCCTAGCTTATTTTTCAATGAAGCAAATTTGGGCACCAATTAAAAAAAAGGTTTAACAAATATTTTTTTCTAGAAACTTCATTGTTCTGTTGAATGCTATTTCTGAACATTTTTGATTATATTGACTTCTATGATTACAGTTAAAACCATGATCTGCAGGATAAGTAAATACATTAACTTTTTTATTTATTTTTACAAATTCAACCACATCATCAATAGGTATAGATTCGTCAAATTCACCAAAATGACACATTACAGGACACTTAGGTTTTAAATTTTTAAGTTTTGGAACTTCACCTCCGTAATATACTATAGAACTAGATAATGCATCATATTTACATGCTGCTTTCCACGATAGAGACCCCCCCCAACAATAACCAATAATACCAATTTTGCCTGCTGCTCGGACATAATTAATTGAAGATTCTATTTCATATAGACTTTTGTCATTAAACAATTCTTTTAATCTTCTTCCTTCATTAACTCCAGTTATATCGTAAGATAATTCGATCATCTCTTTTTCTCTATCAAACAAACATGGTGCGATAGTTAAGTATCCGTTTTTAGAATATAAATGGCAAATTTCTCTTATATGTTTATTAACACCAAAAATCTCTTGAATTATTATAATGCCACCCTTAACTTCATGCTCAGGTTGAGATATAAATGCTTGAAATGTATGATTATCCTCTGTTTTTAATGTAATGTAATTAGACATAATGTTCACTCCTTTACAAAATCATACATTAAATCTAAAATTAAAAACATCACCATCTTTAACTATATAGTCTGACCCTTCAACCCTTAATTTACCGGCATCTTTAGCTCCTTGTTCGCCGTTGAAGTGAAAAAAATCTTTATATGAAATTGTTTCAGCTCTAATAAAACCTTTTTCAAAATCAGTATGTATTTTACCTGCAGCATTAGGAGCAGTAAGACCATTTTCTAAGGTCCATGCTTTTGATTCTTTTGGTCCTGAGGTGAAAAAAGTTATTAGGTTTAAAAGATCATAACCAGATTTAATTAACTTTGAAAGCCCAGTTTCTTCAAGCCCAAGATCTTTTAAAAAAACAGTCTTATCATCAGAATTTAATATTGAAATTTCAGATTCTATCAAACTTGATATAAGAATAATTTTTGATCCTTGATTATGAAAATGTTGTTCTAATTTGTTAGTTAACTCGTTACCCTTAAGAATATCTTCTTCAGATACGTTGCAAACGTATAATTGCGGTTTTAATGTTAACAAATTTATATTTTTTATTGTGAGTTTTTCTTCTTGATTCAAATTTTTTAAACTACTAGCTTTTTCTCCACTTGACAAATGATGTAAAAATTTTTCTAATAAAACATATAATTTTTTTAAATCGGGATCATTGCCTCTTATTCTCTTTTTTAAATTTAGTATTTGTTTTTCTATACTTGCAATGTCAGCCAAAATTAATTCAGTTTGAATAATTTCGATATCATGTAATGGATCTACTTTATTATTTATATGGGTTATATCAGAGTTTTCAAAGCATCTTACAACATGAATTATAGCTTCAACTTCACGAATGTGTGATAGGAATTGATTTCCTAAACCCTCTCCCTTACTTGCCCCGCTAACTAGTCCAGCAATGTCAACAAATTGCATTTGTGTAGGAATTATATTTTTAGAATTAGAAATTTCTGCTAATTTATTTAATCTATTATCTGGTACAATTACGTTACCAATATTTGGTTCTATTGTACAAAAAGGATAATTAGCAGACTCAGCAGAAGTTGTTGCCGTTAAAGCATTAAATAATGTTGATTTTCCAACATTTGGTAAGCCTACTATGCCACATTTAAAACCCAAAACTATACCTTCTTAATAGAAAAATTCGTTAAGAAATCATTAAAATTCTTTTTTAACAAATCTTCAAAACAATTACTTACTTTTTCTAAAGTTGCATTTACCCATTGGCTTCTTTCTCTTTTATTAAAGTCAGATAAAACCCATTTAGAAACTTTTTCATCATTGGGATATTTAATATCAATTTTAGGTCTTCCCACCCCAATTCTAATCCTGTGATAGTCATTTCCTATATGATTATCTAATGATTTTAGCCCATTGTGTCCATTATTACCTCCAGCAGTTTTTACTTTTATTCTGGAAGCTTCCAAATCTATTTCATCGTGAAAAACATAAATATTTTCATTTTTAATGTTATAAAAAGATTTTATTTTAAAAGCGCTAATACCAGAATCATTCATAAAAGTATTAGGTTTAAGTAAAATTAATTTTCCATAACTAAAACTTTTAATTGATAAAAAGGATTTATTTTTATTTGTAAACTTTGGAAAACTATTTTTAACTGCAATAGAGTCGATCACCATAAAACCAATGTTATGACGATTTTTTGAAAAGCTTTCTCCTGGATTACCTAAGCCAATAAAAAGGAACATTTTTTAATTAAAAATTACTCATTTTCTTTACTTTCTTCTTCAACACTCTCTTCGGTTTTTTCTTCTGTAGATGAAGTTTCAACATCCTCATCCTCCTCACCCATGCCTCCCCTTGGAGATGCAATTGTGGCAACAGTAAAGTCTCTATCTGATATAGTGGGGGTACAGTTTTCAGGTAAATCTATTGAGCTAATATGTATTGTATCACCAACATTAAGTCCGTCTAGATCAACGACAATTTTTTCTGGAATTGCTGTAGCAGGACATGCTAACTCAACTTGTGAACGAACTACATTTAAAACACCACCTAGTTTAAGACCAGTACATTTGTCTTCATTAATGAATTCGACAGTTATGCCTACATTAACTGTAGATTTATCTGTAACTCTCAAAAAATCTATATGAATTGTTTCTTCTGATACAGGGTGAAATTGAATATCTCTTGGTAGTACAAAATATTTTTGATCTTTGACCATAATATTAAATAATTGGCCATAAATTCCTTGTTTTTGAACAAGTTGTTTCCAAGTTTTTGAGTCTATTGAAATAGATAATGCACTTTCTTTATTACCATAAATAACTGCAGGCACTAATCCATTTCTTCTGGCAAATCTAGCAGACCCCTTACCAACCTTTTCTCTTAAATTTGCATTAATATCTATTGCTTCCATTTTTAAAACTCCATTTTTGTTCATTGCCTCCAGGGGTGCAAATGAATGAAGCATTATTAAACCTTTCAGAGAAAAAATGAAAGAAAAAATTTAATTTAATCAAATAAACTGGAAACAGAAGTTTCTGTGTGAACCCGCCTTATAGCTTCTCCTAAAATGGGAGCAATAGATAATTGTCTTATATTTGACACAAGTTTAACTGTTTCGGTGGCTTTTATAGAATCTGTTGTAACTAGATTTTTTAAGGGAGAATTAAATATTTTTGATACTGCAGCGCCAGACAAAACACCATGAGTAACGTATGCATCCACAGAAGTTGCTCCAGCTTTAATTAATGCCTCTGCAGCATTGCATAATGTTCCGCCAGAATCTATGATATCATCAACTAAGATACAATGATGATTGGACACATTCCCAATTATATTCATTACTTCAGAAGATCCAGGTTTTTCTCTTCTTTTGTCAATAATAGCTAAGCTTGCATCAATTCTTCTAGCAATAGCTCTTGCTCTTACTACTCCACCAACATCAGGTGAAACGACTGTAAGCGGTAGGTTTGAATAATTTTCTTTTATGTCTTTAACAAAGACAGGTGCAATAAACAAATTATCTGTAGGTATATCAAAAAATCCTTGAATTTGACCAGCGTGTAGATCCATGGTTAAAATTCTATCTGCCCCAGCTGATGTTATAAGATTTGCTACAAGCTTTGCAGAAATAGGTGTTCTTGGTCCAGACTTTCTATCCTGTCTAGCATAACCATAGTATGGTATTACAGCAGTTATTCTTTTTGCACTTGCCCTTCTTAATGCATCTAGAGTAACTAACAATTCCATTAGATGATCATTTGCCGGATAAGAGGTTGATTGAATGACAAACATATCTTCGCCTCTTACATTTTCTTTTACTTCCACAAAAATTTCCATATCTGAAAATCTTTTAACCTCAGCTTCTACTAAGTTAATATTTAGGTTTTTAGTAATCAAATCCGCCAGTGGTAAATTAGAATTACAGGATAATATCTTCATAAACAAACTTTTCGATAAACGAGCTTTAATTAATTAATCATAAAAATAGTATTAAAAAAAAACCAAATAGTAAAAATAATATAAAAAAAATTAAATGTGGCATCTAAATTGTGTTAAATCAATCCAATAATTGAAATTTGTCTTCCAGTATTATCTATTTTATTTTGCAAATTAATTTTTGTTCTTTCATGCGTTGTTCTTCTGTAACTAAAAAATGTCTTATTTTCATATGTATCTAAATGAACATCACCTATTTTGTCAATTCCAATAAGAAAAAGTTTTTCTTTTATAAACAAAGGCAAATCAAAAAAATATTTCTCATTTGAAATATATTGAACAATTTTTTCATTTTTTTTAAAAACATCGGATTTTTTTATTAAATTAAAAACATCATTTCCAACTTCATAAGAATTTTTCTGAATTGTAGGTCCTACTACTGCACAAATATTATTTTTAGTACTACCTAATATCTCCATTTTTAAAATTGTTGATTTGATGATTCCATTTAATGCTCCTTTCCAACCTGCATGGCAGGCTCCAATAATTAAATTTTTTTTATCAAAAAATAAAATTGGTGCACAATCGGCAGTTAAAATACATAATCCAACGTTCTTTAGTTTAGTAACAATTCCATCAGCAACAATATTTTTTTCTTTATCTAATGTTTTTAAAATAATAGCTTTTTCAGAATGTATTTGCTTAATTTGTACCAACTTTTTTAGATTCAGATTATCCTTTACAATTTGATTGTTTTTAATAACATTTTCATAAATATCACCATTGTCAAAGCTACAATTTAAACTTTTGTATGGGGATTTTGATACTCCACCATTAGCCGAAAAGAAGCCATGTACTACATTGTTAGATTTTAATAGTTTGTGTGTAATCATCTAGTTATTAGTCGCTAAAGCCTAAAACGTTTAATTTGTTATTAGTTACACAAAAAACTTTAAATATCTCACCCATATGCTTTTTTGATATAAGTCTATCTAAAGCACTCAAAATATTTCTTCTTTGTAAAGGAGAAGCATTTTTTGACAAATTTTCTGCCCTTTGCTTAATCCCTAATTTTAACAAAAAGTCTCTTTGTGAAATTGTTGGGTAAACAAATAGCCCTTTTTCTTTAGCTATTTTATTCATATTTGAAAAATCAACAAGACTAGAATAATCACAATTACCAATTTTTTCTAAAAGTGATACTCTCTTGTTTTTGTAAACAGCTTGAATAGTATTTCCATAAGGATTACTTTTTCCATAATCAATAAGTAAAGCACAACCATCAAATGATTTAATTACTTCTGATATTTGAGACATAATGTTTGAAGTCATTGGAGAGTACTCTATGAAAAGATCATTTTTGTGGTTAATGTTGTGAATAGATTTAATCTTACTAATCAAAAAGTTTTCATATTTTGAAACAGGAACTTGGTCAAAGTATAATCGATTATACTTTAATTTTAAACAAACTTTTTCCCACAAGTCACTATTTTCTTTCAATTTATATTGTTGAATTGGAAGACAATCAAAAAATTCATTTGCAATAAAAATTACAGGATATTCTTGGAGGTTTTTTTTTAATGTTGAAAAATTTCGATACCAAGATTTTTTAATCTTAAAGACATTAATTGTTTTTGCTTGAACTTGGGATAATTTTTTAGAAGTTTCTAGAAAAGATAGACTTACTTTAATTTTCTTCAATTTTTGATTACTTATTACTCTTAAAATATCATTAATCAGTGTGCCTTTTCCTGGTCCAAGTTCAACAAGGTTTATAATTGAAACATTTAACTTACTACAAAAATCTATTATCCATATTCCCAAAAGTTCTCCAAACATTTGAGATATTTCTGGACTTGTAATAAAGTGTCCATTTGAACCAATTAATTCAAAATTAGAATTATCTAGTTTTTTATAAAAGCCATTCTTGTTGTCATATAAAGTTAATTTAAGAAATTCTTCTATATCTATGAATTCATTCAAGGCAATTTTTTTTTTTATAATTTGTATTATTTCATTATTAACCATTTTTAAATTTATATAAAGAATGTATGATCAAAATTATTCCAAAAATTATCATAGGCAAACATAATACTTGTCCCATTGTGATATAATCAAAAATTAAACCAATATGTTCATCTGGTTCTCTAAAATATTCTATAAAAAATCTAAAAAATCCATATAAAAGTAAAAATAATCCAGTTATGCACCCTCTTAAAAATTTAAGGTGTGTACAAAAAAATAATATATTCAATAGAAAATATAAAATAATTCCTTCAAAAAAAGCTTCATATAATTGACTGGGATGTCTTGGATATGAACCACCTTTTGAGAAAACTATACCAAAATTAGTTTCAGTTATTCTTCCATATAATTCCCCATTAATGAAATTAGCGATTCTTCCAAAAAAAATACCTATGGGCGTTACTAAGGAAATTAAATCAGTTAGATCAAAAAAATTAAGCCTTTTACTTTTACAAAATATAAATATAGATATTATTACACCAAGTAATCCACCATGAAAAGACATCCCACCGTTCCAAATTTTTACTATTTCAATTGGGTTAGTTATATAAAAGTCTAAATTGTAAAAAATTATATATCCTATTCTTCCACCGAGAATAATTCCTATAATTAAATAATTTATTAACTCATTAATAATTTGGCTATTTAAATTATTTTTATATTTAATTAAAATTTTGTTTATTATAAGCCAACTTATTAATATACCAAAAATATAGGAAAGAGAATACCATCTTATCTCTAAGGGTCCTAAAGTAAATGCTATTGGATTTAATTCGTGAAAAAACATATTATAAAGATATAAATTTATTGTTAATTGTAAATTTATAATTTAATAATATTTAAAAACATGTGGAACTAATTATATGAATGATAAAAACTTTATTATGAGAGATTTAAAGTCAGTTGCTTCTGGTTTTGCATCAACATTCTCAAGTATTAAATTAGAAATAGATAAACTAGTTCAATCAAAGATTGAAAAAATTTTGAACTCAAAAGGCTATGTTTCAAGAGAAGATTTTCATGCTCTCGAAGATAGATTTAATAAATTAGAAACAGAGCTTGTTTTTTTAAAGAAAATTAAAAAAAGAAAATAATTTTTCTATAAATCAATTTGTTGTATATATATCTCATACAATATACAATATCTTGTATGAAATTTTTAAAAAAAACTAAATCTTTAGAAAGTGAAATAATAAATAGAAGTTGGAAAATAATTTCAAGGTCTAAATATGGCGTTCTTTATAAAAAACTTATAGCCATTGATTATTTTGACTTAGAAATTTCGATTTTAGATAATAAATTTTTTTTCATCAGAAATTTTTTAAACTTTAGTGCTAATAAAGAAATGTATTTTAAATTATTCATATTTGTAAATGCACTTAATAAGTTATGTGCCAAAGGTTTTTTTATTATAGATGAGAAAAAAGAAGTTATATTTTATAGGTATAATTTGCAATTAGAATCCAATGAATTTAATGATGAAAAACAATTACTATTTAATCTTAAAATTGTTTTAGATGAAATAGAGATTTTATCAAAAAAATTAAGTTTTGGAATTCATCAAATTTTATTTAGTAATTATGAAATAGACCAAATAAAAGAATGTGTTTTAACTAATGCTGCTGGTAATGCTTAGATTGTAGTTTGTTTTATGAAAAAAATTTTATTAATTGGTTATGGTAAAATGGGATCAGCTATTGTCCAAGGCTGGATAAAAAATAAATTAGATTTTGAAATTTATGTAATTGAAAAAGAGAAAATAGATTTTCATCTAATGAACAATAAAAGTATATGTTATTTAAAGAATTTTCAAAGTTTTATTAAATTAAATTTAGTTGCAGACTATGTTTTTATAGCAATTAAACCTCAACAACTTACAAAAACTAAAAAAGATTTAAAGTTAGTATATAATCCTAACACAATTTTTATTTCTATTGTTGCTGGGGTCTCAACTGAGTGGTTTGCTGATAATTTGTCAAAAAAAATAAAAATAGTTAGAGCTATGCCTAATACCCCTGCGGCTGTTTTAAAGGGAGTTACGGGAGTTTTTCATTCAAACAATTTATTAGCAAGTGAAATAAATAATATAAAAAAAATATTAAAATGTATTGGTAAAGTTATTTTCCTTAAAAAACAAAATTTAATAGATGTCGTAACTGCTATTTCTGGATCTGGGCCAGCATACTACTTTTTCCTAACAGAAATTTTGTCTAAGGTAGGAGAAAAATTTGGATTAAGCAAAAATGATTCTTTAGAATTTTCTTCATCTACACTTGTAGGCTCGGCAACTTTATTTGATAAATCAAAATTATCAATTTCTAAATTAAGAGATAATGTTACTAGTCCAGGAGGAACAACAGAAGCTGCTCTAAAAATTTTAATGCATAAAGATAAAGGACTTGAAAAATTAGTTGAAAAAACCGTTAAGAGCGCTATTTTAAGAGCCAAAAAACTTAACAAAAATTAATTTAATATTTATTATGAGTACAAGTAATATTCAAGATAAGATAGTATTTCAATATATCAAAATTATAATGGAAGATGGTAATGATTTTTCATTAAAGACAATTTCAAAAAAAGCTAAAGTTAAACTGGATGATGCTACGTTACTTTTTCCCTTTGATGAAGAAATTAATAAGCTGAAATATATGAAAATTTTTTTAAAAATATTAGATCAGAATGTTTTAAATTTATTTTTTAAAGAAATAAAGAATGAAAACATAACTTTTTATGAAAAGTTATTAGAAGGTATTATTTTAAGGTTTGAAGAATTATTAAAATATAAAAAAGCTATAAAAAAAATAAGTATTAATACAAATAATAAAATATTAAACCTAAATCTTTTATTTTTTGATAATCATATTTTTATGATCAAATTATTAAAACTTTCTGGAGATAAAGATAGATTTATTAAATTAAATTTGAAAGCAATTATGCTTAATTCTTTATTTCTAAAAATATTATTTAATTTTTTAAATGAAGAAAATAATGATATGGATTCATTAATCAGAAATATTGATAATGATCTAAAAATTTTATTTGATTTTAAAATTTTATTTAATAATTAAAATTTTTATAATGGTAGGATTATTCTTACCCTAAGTCCACCAAGTGGACTTT
>MDTG01022998.1_pt1 | contig 16258 bp, 5 predicted proteins | sample 811421 | NCBI WGS metagenome assembly MDTG01 (sample SAMN05326645, study PRJNA326480) | marine metagenome | isolation source: seawater | place: Pacific Ocean: South East | collected 2011 | reverse complement strand
TTTGAAATACCGTAACTGGCTCTAACGAGTCAGTATCTACTATAGCGCGTAGATTAGTATTTGATACTATTGCTCGAAGTGCCATTAATCAAAGTCATCACGCACTTGGAATTTTATTAAATCTTGTACAGTTTGGATCCCACCACCGCTTGTAGTGTGTTCTATTTCACCTTCAAACGTACCAGCAGTTGCCCAAGTATTGGTAGGAAAAGCTACAGTAACTTGCCCATTTGCAGCACTTGTAATTGTAGCGGTGAGTGTGCTTAACACAGAAGTAGATCCTACTTCACGTATTCTAAAACGTACAGTGCTACCAGATAAATTTACTGCTGCCCATGTTGTACTATCATCGGCATCCAGCGTTTTACCGGCAGCTGCAGTATTACTGTCTTTTAAAGTAAAGTTTAACTCAGGTAGAGTATCACCTACTACTAATTTTATTGTTGATGAATAAGCCATAATTTACCTCATTATATTATAAAAGAGTTCCAAGAACTGGTATATTTTGTTTTACTTCAAAGTCAAAAACAAGGTCCTCTATTCTTTCAAAAGTAGGGCCAAAAGCTGGACCAAGAGGGAAATCACCATATTTACCCGCTTCATACATAGGTATGAGTAAACCAAAATGCCCTAAAATACCAGCCCTATCTAGTATTTCAAACGAATATTCTCCAGCATCCATGTTGTTAGTTCTTAATTTACGAGAATCCCCACCTGAAATTAAATATTTTAATAACTCTCTTATTTCCAAACCTATCATAGTAAGCGGAGCTAATAGAACAGCTCCCATAATCAATGGAGCAGTAGCAGCAGCCATACCTTCTACTCCTTGTTTTGTTTTTGCAAGACGCCCGAGACCACCCATGATGGTTTTACCATACGCATAGTAGAAAGATTTAAGCTGCCAAACCATAGCAAAATAAGGGTTGTTAGCCCAACCCGGTCTTTCAGCTGCATTTGGACGTACAATTGATTCGTCTACAAATTGCGCAATAGCTTCTTTAACTCTCTGGTGTTGATTACTAATAATTTTACCATCAGCTATCCAAGCATCTATTTGTGCTGGAGTAACATTTAGCCCTTTAAGTTGTTCTGCTTTTACCTTATCCCCATTTTTAGCTGCATCAGCTGCACGTACTAAGAACTGTCTAGCCATACCGGTAGCAAATACCCTACTAAAAATAGTAAACCCTTCTAATCCTGTAAACCTAAAGAAGTAATCTGTACCCTTTCTAAACATGGGTGTCATGTAATTTTGTTCCGCAGCGTTAATGTAGTACATACTTAAAGAGTCCGCAGACACTGCTCCTACATCAAAAGCAAATTCTCTTAACCTTTGTTTACCACCTTCCTCTGAAAAATACTCTTGTAAAACTTGCTTAGCATCGCTAAATGCACCTCTATCAGCGGAGAATAACATAGGCCCAGCTAAGTCTGGCAGGGAAGCCAATGGAGCTAAAGTTAGTAAAGTAATTGAGTTAAAGAACAAGAAAAAACTGTTAATATTTCTAAAGCCACTGCTCATATCTTGTCCAGCTTTCCCTAACATACCCTTGACCATGTGCCTTACCATTTGTTCTAGCTTAGGGTTAGTAGTTGCTAGTTCCGCTAAGTCAGCCTCTAGAGCTTTCCAACCAGTAACTTTATCAGCAGCTTTTTCTGCCTTACTAAAAAATATGTCTTTAGACTCTAATAAGTCTATAGCTTTAGATGAAATCTCGCTTATAGGAGTTACAAAAGATCGGTTGTAAACAGCTCTTTTTACCATTGAATTTAAGTATTCCCTTACTGATTCAACAGGGTCTTTTAACACTCCTATCTCACGTAACTCTTCATTAGTTATACGTTTAAAGTATTTACTACGTTCTCTTTTACCCCCTACAGCTATATCAGTAAGATCTTCTTGGGAAACTTTTTCATCACTATCTTCAATGTTGTCTAATACAGCGTCATCATCGATAAGCATTTTTCGAACATACTCGTTCCAATCAAAGTCTTTTATTTCAGGCCACTTCGATTGTAATAGAGCAGCTAGTTTCCCTTGTTCATTATTTTTATTTTCTAGTAGCATATATAAAAATAAAGACCTAGGGAAAAACTGTTCATGATATGCAATACCAGTATCTCTTAAATAAGTCCTGTAAAACCCATCTAAAAATTTTCTAACTCGTACTGCTTTTGTATCTACAGCAGCTAGAGTTTCATAGTTAGGGAATTTTGTGAAATCTTCAGCATTTAATAAAGTTCTTTCAACCATGTCTATTTCATCTTGATCTAAGAAAGTCGGATCTTTTAAGCCAAATATCGCAGTAAAACTGTTATAAACTCTTGAGTTTATATTAGGGTGTAAATTTAAATAAGAAGTACCAGTGTCTTCTCTTCTAGTTCTAGATTTTGTAAATAAACTACGTTGAATTTTTCTAACTAAAACAGCTTCTCTATCAGAGTTAGTTTTTTTATCTGCATAATATGTCAGAGTGTTGTCAGCTGGATATACTAGGTATCTCCAACTCCAATGCGCTCTACTGCTACGTGGTGCCTTAAAATTAAGTTTACTTTTCTCAGCGACATCTTTAGCTGCTCCTACAATAGAATCTTTAGTGCTGTTTACATAGTCTATAGCATCCCGAGCGGCAAAAGTGGTATTTGCAGCTATATGCCCGTCGTTGCCCTCTCTAAGTTTAGTTCTGTAATGTTGTCTTACGGTTTGTAGGTATGAATCAAACTCAACTCCTAAACCGGTACCAAACCTTTTCTCAAAAAGACCTGATATTTTTTTAGTAAACTTTACTAGTTTTTTTGCTAGAGTATTAAAATAGTTTCTTACACGGGGTATGAAAGGTCCAAGAGTGTCAAGATCTGGGTCTCCTCTTTCTCCCGCGGATATTCTAACTATAGCTTTTGCAAATTGATCTGCATACCATTCTTCAAATCCATGTTCGCTGTAGTAATAAGGTTCATTAAGGGTATCTCTATCCTTTTCATATGCTTCCCTTAAAGTCGCCAACATTTTTCTTCCACCCTCCGTATCTTTATTTAAAACTCCTCGTAGTTCTTCGTGGAAGAATACATGCCCAAGTTCGTGCATTAAAGATAACATTCTAGTGTAGACTTGCGATTCAGTTTTTTGGGTGCCTTCTGGAAGGTCTTTAATAATAATTACATTTTTATTTCCGAATCTTAAAAGTTGTGCAGCTTCTTCATTTGGATTTTGTGCTACTCGTCTCTGCATCTGTTTTATGTATTCATTTACTTGTTTAGTACCCTCAATAGTTTTTACCGTCTCAAAAAAAGCCACTTCGTCAGGGCCCACCTCTGGATTTTTTATAGTCGGTTGAGTTTCGGCTATTCTATTATCTAGCTCTGTTTTTTTATCTACAAAGTCAGATTCAAGTTTTTTGTATTGTTCAGATATATCTGAGGTTAATGCGTCTTGCCCCCTAAAATTTTGTATAAGAGCTTCACGTTCAGCCTGCAACCTAGTATATTCTGGGTTAGGTAGTTCTCTTGCCCTACGAGTTACTCTACCCCCACCAACTTCAAATTCCATTCCCTTTTCTCCTCTTACAGTGCCTTCTGGAATAGTTTGTGCTTCTTCTGAGCTTGTTATAGTAGGCGGAGTTTCGGCTATTTTTCTGTCTAACTCTGCTTTTTTCTTTGTAAAATCATCTTCAAGTTGTTTTGATAAGAATGGGGTTCCTTCAGCTATGTTTGAAGTTGTTGTAGTTTGTTCTCTAAATTTTTCTATAAGGGCATTACGTTCATCCTGTAATTTAGTCATAGCTGGGTTAGGTATTTCAAAAGGAACTCCAGTACTTGTTACTGAGGGAGCTCCAGCACCGAGTTGAACTGTTTGCCCTTTGTTCGGTCCTTTCTTTAAAACACGAGTTTGTTTTTTAACTCTAGTAGGTATATCCCTAAATCTAACTGGTGAACCTGTTTCATCTGCTCCTACGTTTGTAAAAGCTATATCATCATCTGCGGTTGTAATTACAAAAGTATTAAAAGGAACATTCCTAAAACCAAGTTCATTTTGTATAGCTGTTTTTATACCTCGCATGAAAGCCATACCAGTTTTAGGTTCGCCAGTTTTTGCAAACAAAGCTTGAGCTTTGGTGGAAACACCTAAGCCTTGCGTTATTGTTTTTTCTTTCTTTCCTTTTAAGTAAGCAGCATCTCTAGCTTTTTTAGCAGCTATTTTTTCTTTTTCCCCTCTTCTTCTTTCAGTAAGAAGCTTAGCTTGGCGTTGTTGAAACTCTACATTATCAGCATCGTAACCCTCAATATTAGTCCTAGCTAAATTTATTTCTGAAATTTTAGGATTACGCACCTCATCATCATATGCTTCTTGTTGAGATTGCTTCATCCCTGCTATTACTTCACTACCATACTTAAAAGCATCTTCAGAGATATCTAAATCTGGAGTAGTATCTTCCCTATCCCCTATGACTCTTCCACTAGGCGCAAACCCAAGTCCCGCTACGTTTAATAAACGAGTATCTTCAAATTCCCCTGTTTTGAGGGCCAGTTCTTCTTGAGCTTTGGTTAAGAAGTCTTCTACTGCAAATAAAAGTTTTTTAGCTACTGTAGGAGTAATAATATCTACTGCTCCTGGTTTGCCACCTACATACTCCTCTTGCCCGCCAAATATATTGCCCGGTGCATCCGGTGGATAAATTACCATTTCTGATGCTCCGGGTAGAGGGTATGCAAATACTTTCTCTTGGAACCTAAACGAACCTCTTGGTGTGGCAGTTGTTTCACCAAAGTCAAAATCACTCCTAATTGCCATTCTTCTATCGGTAGGGATATCAGCCAGATCATAACCATTAAGTATTATTTCTTCTATAATTTTTATACGGTTATCTATTTCGTTAAGTATCTTTTCCTCAAATGCAGGTCGGTGTTCAAGCGGTATTGGTAAAAGTAATTCTTTTATAGAAAACCTATTGTTAGGGTCATTTGCCCTTCTTATAAGTTCATCTTTTGTTTCTTCTAGAAAACCCTTTACCATTACTTTTTGTCGTGCTTTATCGGGCTCACTTAAAACTTTTAACGCAGCTAAAGTTAAAGCTATAAGGTCTTTTTTTCCGGGTAATATACCTAGGAAATTAAGTGATCTTATATTAGGTTGTTGTAGTACCTTATTACCATCCCCCTCTTTTCTTTCAAATTCTGGAAATTCAAGGGGGTCTTGACTTGCATCATATAAAGAAGTTTCAAATTCCTCTAACGCTTTTTTAATATTAGGTTTTTTACCCCCCAATCTTTCTCTTATTCTTAAAAGCATTTCAGGGAAACTTTGTGCCCAAGAAAATTTGTCTGGTTGATTTGTTCTATCTCCATAATGAGTAAATAAATCAGAACCAGTATCTAATAGTTGTTTCGTAGCATCTGGATTTTGTTCAAAAGAAGCTAACATCAGTTTTTCCATAAGATCCACGTTGTAAGCAACTCCTTCCTTTCCATTAACCCTTCTAGCTAATACTAAAGCATGGTTTATTCGTGAATTACTACTTGGGTCATTGTAGTACAACAGTTTTTTATCTTTTAACTTATTCTCATCTATTTGTTTTAAAATCCAATTTCTTTGGTCTTGTCTTACATCATTAAAAGCTTTGCCATCTAACCAAGCTTCATAATTATCTACTGCTTCTTGTAAAGTTTTAACCTTAAGGGTACCTGCTGCTACTTTATCTAGATGACTCCAAGGGTTTCCAAAATTAAATTTCCCAGGTCTGTTTCGCATAGTATTTATGCCCTGACCTTGTTTTTCTAGATTTGCTAAATCTTTAAATGGAGCAAAAGTTATACTACTGCTATCCGCAACATAATCTGTTTTAGGCGCTGCTGGATCTTTAAAAATACCCCCTGCTTTTTTCCATTCTCTTCTATTAAAAACATCTGATTTAAATTTTCCAGTTTTTAACGTTTGGTAAGCATGCTCTACACTTCGATATCTTTTACCTAAATATGTAAAAGGTCTGGGGGCAAGATTACTAAACACCCTATTACGAGCTACAGGAGAGCCTGCCCAATATACTTCTCTGATACTGGGCACAAACGGAGGAGGTATGTCATCTGTTCCACGTCTACGATCTACTCTATCAGGTGCTTTATTTTGTCCACCTAATACCCTATTAAAAATTTGTGTTAGACCTTCAAACTGCAGTTTAAGTTGTTTTGTTTCTTCAAATGTTTTACCTGCTATGTTATTTACTATATCCTCGTATAGACCTCTTTTTGGAGTATTAAATCTAGCGCCTACTAGGATTTCCCCTTCTTGGTTTTCTTGAAGTGAAGGATCACGACCCTTTTCATCTATCATTTGAGTAGCAGTCAGCTCATCCCCAAGGGCACCTATTCTTGTCTGTGGTTGAGTAAGACCTTGCACACCCGTATCGTCTAAACTACCCCCACCATAGAACCGCATACTCATATCTTTGGTAGCTTCGTCTAAAGTTTCAGGTCTATATTTAGCTATTTTAATATCTCCGGCTAGATATCTATCTAAATTAGTATCTTTACTGATGTCTATTACATATACCACTGCAGCTGGGTTGTATGGAGTTATTATTGGTGGAGCGCCAAATCCCGGGAATCTTTTTCTATCCTCAGGTAATACAGCTTGTTCTATCATTTGAGCAGAACCTTTAGATTTACCGTCCCAAAAAACTACTGCAGCTCCTGTTAAAAGCTCTGGGTCAATATCCTCATCTCGTGGAGGAAGTCTAGATTTATCACCTTTAAATCTTTTCCTTGCATTTTTATACATGTCTTCTTCAGGGTATTTACCGTTCGCTTCTTGAGCCATCTCGGTGTTACGTTGATAACCAGCGCCAGGATTGAACTGTCCTTGAAATGGTCCGCCAGTATAGTTCCACTCAGGTTCAAATTGCCTAATAGGTATTCCATTTTTATTAGCCCAATTTTCTCCTAGAGTATCAACCCCTCTAGCTGCTCCAGAAAAAATAGTTAAATCTTTTCTACCTGCAGTTAATTTATCTAAAACCTGACTAACAAGATTCTGATTATTATAAACGCTACCATCGGGACCATATCTACTTCCAGCAACTACTATATTCTGTACTGAAGCGGGCAAAGTAAACTCATCTAAGTTTTTAATATTTGATAAATCAAGAACTTCTACCCTTTGAGTTAAACTACTAACATTAACTAAAGACGGTAACGCGGGCTTCACCAAACCCGTAACAGCCCCGGCTTTACGATCTTCATCTAGGATAGCAATCCCTTCAGGGTCTTCTATCAAGATTTTTTCTTCTTTTCCTACCCTTTTTACCCTCTCATAATTCGCAGGATCACCACCAAAAAATCTCCTACTTAACTGTGTCATAGCTTTAGATAGCTTTGAGACTATTGGGAAAGTATTTTGAAGTGGCCCTGCTCTTGGATCTTTGTCTGCAAGATCTGGATCTTCTACATTTTTAATTTCAGCAACTTCTGTAATACTTTGATAACCAATTTTTCTCTCTCCCTTTTCATCAAAAGTAGTACCATTGTTCCAATACATAGGTTTTTTATATAACGCTTCATTATCGGCAGGGGTAGTTAAATCAAGTTCTATAACCGAACCATCTTCTGAGGTTTCCTCATATATAATTTGAGTAAGATTCGTTAAAACTGGGACTTTATTAGAATCTCTTTTGGTATAAAAACCTTGTGCTGTATTACTATTAGGGAGGTAGTTATTCTCTTCTTGTAGAACACCTACTAATTCGAAAAAACCCATGGCTAATTGTTCATTATAAGATTTATCTAAGTAAGTCCTTTCTGCATCAACATTTCTATATGCGTCTTTTCCTGCAAATATTAGGTCATTCATATTCAAAGGTTGATCTGCTACTGGATTACCATCATATTCTTTTAAGGGTCTTCTTAAAACCCATCTAAAAGTTTTACGATTCCCTTGGCCGTCAGTGAATTGTCCTGTTGTTGCAACAGGAGAAGGTGTTTTAACTAGGTTCCCCCTACTATCCAGTTTCATTCTATCCGCAGCATTAACTGTGGATTTGTCTATACCCCTTAAAACTTCATCACGCGCCGTTAATATATATTCGCCGGTGTTTTGGTTAATATCAGGTCTACCACTTTTTCCAGTTCTTCTAATTGCAAACTGTATTTTTTCATCGTCCGTAAGAAATGGAGCTCTAGGACCAGTAGCTTCGGGATTCCCTTTGTTGTAAATTTCGTAGTCCCCTTCCGGGTCTTCTACTTGTAACAAAAAGAATTTATCAATTAGTTCAGGAGTCATTTTATTAATAAGATCCTCTAATGATTGGGGGAGAATAAACTCCCCGTCATTGCTCATAAAGTCTCTATATCTATTTCTTGCCCCTTCAATTTGTGTCTTTTTTGCTTTACTAAACTCCTTCCCGTCAGTTTGACGTTTTTCGGGTTGAACATTTTTTTGAACCTCAGTTAAAGGTATGTCTCTAACAGGTGCAGTTTGGATTCCTTGCTTAGAACCTGTAAATGCTACGTCGGAAGATAAAATTGATTCGGTTGAATCATCAAGTTCTATTGGAGCAAGCCCCTCAAGATCCTCTTGATTAAAGCTGTCCATGTCCATGTCTTCAGGGTCAAACCCTTCTGCTTCAGCCATAGTTTCATAAAAAAGGTCTGGGTCATCAGGGTCTATATCATCAATACTTCCTCTTCTATCAAAATCTTGCTCTACTCTTCGATAAATATCTACACCAGCTAATGAAGGTATTTGTTCAACTAAATTTTTATCTATTAACTGATTTAAAAAGAAATTAGTGTCGTTAAACCCAAGCTTAAATTCTCGCTGCACCTGAGATAGAGTAAATGGACCCCTCGCCAAAAAATCATAAATTTTCGATTCTGTTCCACGTAAGTTAAGTACCTCCTGTTCAAACATTGCTCTTTCAGCAGCTGCGATACCTAAATCTTCTGATTCTTGTTCTGAACGTAGCATTTCTTGACGTGATTCTTTTGAGTCATTTGGTATTACTTCGATTGATTCTTCATTTAAAATAAAGTAATCATCTTTACCACCGTTCTTTGTAAATTTCTTAAAGGCCTCTATATCTGTTCCCCATTTTTCTGCATTTTCATATTTAATATTAACTACATCATAACCTTCCTCTCTTGCTTTATTTAAAGTTGCTTCCAGACGTTCAGCTGCGAATTTCGCTGGAGAATAATCTACTACTTTTTTATATGAGTCTAAAGTAAGGACTCGAGCACTATCTTTAATACCTGCTTCAACTCTTGCAAGATCTATCCTTACCATAGCATCTTGTTCTCTTACCCATTTTTGAGCATCATAGTCATAGTAGACTGCCTCAAGATTTCCTTTCCCTTCTCCGACATACACCGTAGTAGAAGACCACCTGTCTTCATCCGTAGTAAAATAAACAACATCCTTACCAATTTTATCTGTAGCACCAAGAGGTCTTCGAATATCGTTATCTCTCAACCCATGCACTGGAGGTTTAGTAGTATCAAATCCTTCCCCAAGAATTTTTGCAACATTTTCTGGGAGAGTAAAATGTACTATCCTATTAGGGTCAGTTGGTGGTGTTGTTTCTTGCGTTTGTGTTGTTGTAGTATCAAAATTAAAAGCGCCTTGGCCTTTCTCCTTTGTAGCTCTTCTATTGTCTGCCTTAGCTCTTTCTATTTTTACTGCATTTTGCCTATCTTGTAATACATCATCTGGGTTTTCGACAGTTATGGTGTAGCCTTTTTCTTTATTAAAAAATAATCCAGCTTTTCTTTCGGCAAGGTCTTGCCCACTTTGGTCAGTAGCTTGTTCATGTACTACGTTGCCGTTGTTATCTCTAACAACGATAACCCTGTCATCATTTTCTCTCTTAGGGTTGGTATAACCTAAAAAATTAGCGATAAATGTATCACTACCTAAAAGCGCTCTGTCTTGTATATTTTCAAAAACTCCGTCTATCTTCTCTTTTGAAGGAGAAAGAAATGTTCCAATTCCAGGTATTTCAGCCGCAAAAATTTTCTTCTCTCCAACTCTGCCTCTACTTAATTGTTTAATAACTCTGGGATCAGTGCCTTCAGGTAAAAACATACTAGGTTTATCACCAAGAAGCATAGCTCTGTATTGTGCTCGTAATTGAGCTATAGGTTCTGGTGAAGTTCGGGGTTCCGATACTTGACCTCCAGGTTTTGCTTTAAATTTCCCTGCAGTTATATCCCCAACTATATTCATCACACTTTCGGATACTTGTTCTGCTGCATCTTCCCCTGCCTGAAATAATTCTTCTCTTGTTTCTTTTACTGCATCTCTCTCATTATATTTATCTACATATTCACGCGCTTGACGAAATACAGAAGATACCGGAGTTCCAACAACACCACGGGCTCCACCTGCTGCTGCCCCGGCAAAAAACGATTCCATTCTTCTTAATCTTTGTTCTTGTTCATCATAGTCGGGATCTACACCAAGACGTTGTTGAATAAATAACTCTTCTTGTAAAAGTTCAGTAGTACCTTCAACACCTGAAGAAACAGCAGTAGCAAAAGCTACATCTTTTAAAAGCCTCCCTAAACTTGGATTAGTTCCTAAAGCCGTTACATACACTCTACGTTCTTGTGGAGTAAGATTAGAAAGTGCATCTATTTGATTTACATCTTCGGTACGTACCTTATCGGCTATTCTTTTTAGTTCTTGCTCTGATGGACTTAATTTAGTAGTAGCTTGGCCCCCAGATAATTTTTTTTCAAAATCTATTTTTGCTTCTTTTGCTCTAAGTCTACCAATAGCAGACCTCTTAAAGATCATTTTATATAAAGAACCTGCAAAAACAGTATCAGATACAACACCTAAAAGAGCTTGCGGTACTCCCATTATAAGTGCAGAGTTGGCTTCTTCTCGAGTTAATCTAACGCCAGCTTCTTCAAATTCAGATAAAGCTTGCGCAGCACCAACAACAAATTCTGTACTTCCTGCTCCAGTAAAACCCCCAGCTGCAGCAGTTCTACCCATACTTTGTGCAGCATTCATAACTTTTTTTTCTACTTCATCAAGAGCTTCCCCTTTTATTACTTTTTTACGTATGGTGTTTGAAAATATTTCTCCTAACGCTGCTCTACCCACTTTACTTATACCATACCTACCCAGTAGGGCAGTAGCAGCTCCGGTAAAGCCACTAGCTATAGAGGTAATTGCCATAGGTGTAAATTGACCTATTGACCTTCCAATAAAATCTACACCGCCCTCAAAAGTAGGTTCGTTAACTAAATCTTCAAAACCCTGTAAATCATTATAGGTTTCTTGCATAGCGTTATCATAAACTCGTGCCCTACGTAAATTTTCTTCTACATCTGCTCGATCGCCAAAATAAAAATTAGTTAATGCTTTAAACCTTTCAGCATCACCTGCAATTTGGTAGCCCCCGGCTTCAAGACCAGCTTTAAAACTCGGTATAAAACCGGTTTGTGGAGTAGTGGGAGTTTCTTGTGGTACGTCACTTACAATAGGCGGGGCTGAAACATTTCTTGCCGCAGTCCTTCGTAATAACTGTTCAGTACCAAACCCAGATTGGGTAGCTGCAACTTCTCTTCTAGCTGCTTTTCGAGCTGCCGCGTCCTCTACATTAAGACCGGTGAGTATATCAATGTTGTTACTCACAACTCTCCTTGTTGCCTAAGTAACTGTAGTCTAGCAGTACGGCTTAACCCACCATTATCATTTGCACCAAGCCCTAACATACTAACAACAGACCTTCTATCAAACTCACTGGTAAGATCTGCGGCATCAACAAACTTCCCTGAAGGTTTATTATCATCACCATAAAACTGATAACCTTTTAGTTCAGCCCCGTTCCTAAGGTATAAGTTTGCTTGAGTTGAATTTACGGGATAAAAAGTTTCCCCCAAATATTCTAGTTCAACACTAATTTGAGGTGGTACATTATACATTGTAGAGTCTTGGAATTGGCCAGATGTTAAAGGTCTATCACCACCAGGAAAATTAAAAAAGTCTGCATATCCAACTAACCTTTGAATCTGATAGTCTTCTAAAACGTCATTTAATAAATTAACCATTCTAGGGTCATTAGCATGTTGTTCTTTATATGCCATAAGCTTACCTATATCGCTTGTTGAATCAAAGATCTCACCAGGCAGCGTTTTAGCTGCAGCATTTGCATCAAAAAGCATGTCTGAATCAGATGCAAACCTTCTACTTGTACCTAAAGCTTCTCCGTCTCTTTTTAACCCATAAAAATTATCTATAATAGGTTGTATAGCCCCACCTATGTTAGATAAATCAACTGTATTCTTTTTAACAGTGCCTTTTTTAGATTGCCCAGTAGTAGCATAGTTTAAATCTATAACTCCGGTTTCCATAAAACTGTCCATAGCACTATTAAAATGTTCTTGAGTAATAAGGGGGTTTTTGCCTCCAGCCCCACTCATGTATAAATGAGTTATAAGTTGTAACCTTTGTTGGTCAGGTAGTCTTGTAAAGTTTGCTTTTTCAACATTTTTATCTGTTCGATTAATTAATATCCTTGCTAATTCTTCACGGGCCCCATACTTCAGATTTTCTATTCTTTGTTTTTCTTCTTTTACAGCCTCCACGCTAGGGAAGTTTTTCATAAAACCAAGATCATTATCATACTTTTCTGCAAAACGTTTTGGACCAATTTCAAAGAACTCACGTCCATATTCTGGGTTATCTTTAAAGAAGTCTTCTAGAGATTTTTGACCCAAAATATTATCAGGGTCAGGAGCTCTTCTACCAAGCTCTCTGTTTCTGTTCCTTTGTCCTCGAATACCTAGATTCTTATTACTAAAGAATTTTATATAGAAGTCTTGATCCTGACTAGAAAGATCGGGTGATGCATCTCTTATGGAATTACGAATTTTATTTACATTTGAGTTAGTGACTTGTCTTGCTTTTGTAAACATCATGTTTTTTTGTCTAGGTGTTAGACTATTAAATTGATCAGAAGTCAAATCAAATGGTATTGACCCTTCTCGATAAAAATAACTTTTAAGTTCCTCCCTTCTATTTATAATTAAAGCATCTTCAGACCCAAGCAAACCAGAGTCTCCGGTTTTGGCTTCGCCTTCAATAAAAGTTGTTGGGTCTCCAATACCACTTCCTGTTACCCTAGCATCTCTTTCATTACCATATACTTTTTGAGTAAAGCCTCCCATGACTGCATCAAAAAGTTCGTCTCCTTCTAGAAACTTCCCAGCTTCATCATCGTAAAAAGACATGAAAGGTAAAGTATTTTCTTTAAATGTTTTACCACGGTGTATTACAGAATAACCAACACCATCTTGTGCTGTTTTTGTAGTGCTTAAAGCGTTTGCGGCAACTACGCTTATATCACGAGCTCCGGCTATCATGTCGTCGGTAATCGTAACTCCAGGAGTTTCAAACGTAACCATGGCTTTTATTAAATCTCTTCTAGTGTCATCGTTTGCTAAATCTATTTTATCGTCGGGCGATATACCTAACTGACGTGCTACTTCATTAACATAACTGTCGGTATTGTTTGTGTATTCTTTACCGTTGTACTTACCTTTAGGTGGAGACCACCTACTAACTACATCTCTAATGCTGTCATCACGATATTTGCTGCCATAAGTTTTTAATAAATCATCTGCATTTCTAATCCCATAAGCTATATGTTCGAATTTTTCAAAACCATTAATGTCATCATGCTTTGCAGATTTACCTAGCCATTTATTACCTTTCTCATACCTAATATTAAGTGGGTTGTTATTTTTTTCGCCCGGAAGTGCGTCTGGTCTATTACCACCTTCATAATCTTTAAAGGCTGCCTCAATGATTTGTCTATTAATACCGGAATACAAACCTTGGTTGGCAAATGATTTAATAGAGCCAAGATCTTCTATGTTTTCCATTTGTTGGCCATCAATTAATTCTACAAGGTAGGGATCTTCTGCAATCGCTCCAATTTCATCAATTGTTAAACTTTCGTAGCTTCTTTTCCCTGACATTACTTCAGACAGCAGGGGTCCGGGTGTTAGTTTATCTAAAGCAGTACCTCCTGGGTTATCAACGCCAGCGCCAGTACCTGATAACACTCCAATATTTGTCTGTTTTATACCTGTAAAAGCCTCTAGTGCTGCTGCATTATCTCCAAATGAAGCTACATCTGTAAGCTGACCTAATTTTTGAAGGTAGTTGTTTAAATAAAATCCTGTTGCACCATTTGATAATGTATAAGGTATGCCACCAAACTCAAATTGTTTTCCCCCTTCTGTTACCGTAGTAAGCACTTTACTACCCCCATCTTGACCACCTGCATTGTTAATAAGGTCGAGTTGCATTTTGCCATCTTTTTGTGGCTTAGCATTTAGAATATTTATATTTGCATCCCCAGTCAAAACTTGTGCTGCGCTTGTCTTGTTTAAGAACTCTGGAAAATCATAACCCATAATGTCTGGATTAAAAGTTTTGTTATAAAAATCAACATCAAGGTCTTGATAAAAACCTTGTCCCCCTCTTACTACTCTGTCTAATTGTTGTAAATATTTTGTGTCGCCCGCATATTCTTGTTTTAAAAGGTCTTGATTTCTTATTATATCTTGTATGGAATCAGCTAGCGCTTCGCCGCTTTCTTGCATACGCATATTAGCCAGGTAATACTCTTCCTGCTTGCGGTTAAGCTCATCTTGTATTTTATTTGCTCTTCCCTGTTGGAAAGCTCTAAACCATTGACCAGCAGACATTTTATAACGCTCCTATAAAAGAACCTATGATTCCGTATTTGTTTGCTTTGTGTTGAGCTTTGTCTCGCTTGTAAGCATTTTCCATTGCGGTATATTGGCCCGCTGCAGTAGAACCCATGCCTTGATTTGTTTTTTGGATTTGATTAGAAATATCAGAAAGCGCATTTAAAAGACTGGTATTTAGGTCTTTTTGAGTAAGTCTTGCATTATTTAAAGCATCTACAGCTATAGCAGCTCCGCCCCTCTGTGTAGCCCTCTGTTCTTCTCTGTTAAAGGCTTCAGTAGTATTCATACCGTACCTAGATCTTTGACGGTCTACTATTCCCTGTGCTATATCTTGTTGTACTGCAATATCATCCACTGCAGTGTCAACTAAAGCTTGAGATCTAGTTTGTTGTATTAAGTCTCTTTCAAATTGGTCTGTTAGACCTACCTCTAACTCATATCTATCTAAAGTCGCATCAGCAAAAGTTTGAGAGGGGTCTGTTACCTCTGGTAAGCTATCAGCACTAAAGTTAGTTCTTTGATAATCCAAGGTGCCTATTTCTGTCGGAGTGCTTTTAGCAGCCTCAATCTCTGACTGAGTTCTAGTTAAACCCTCACCCGTGTTATCATCAAATCTTGAAAGGGGATTACTCCCCATAATACCTTTTAAACCACCAGCTTTACCCACATTAGGAATATTAATGTTTGAAAAATTAATAACTGGCGTGAAACTACCACTATATAAGTTGTTTAATGTTTTTCCTATTTCACCCCAAGCGTTACCTGTATACATTATGTTGTCCTCACTGAATTACCGTTAATAGTAAAGTTAAATGTAGGTGTTGGTGGGTCGCCTGCTATCGTATCCATAATCTTTCCACCTGCAAAACTACCCGCAGCTTTTGCAGCGGCTTTTGTAATCCCAGCTCGTGCGGTGTTTACCTTCATATCTGCAGAAAGTTGACCAAAAATTGAGGCGTCTTCAAACTTAGCTGCTTGAGATAACCCTTGAGAAGCTATAGAGCCCATTCCTAAAGTATTACCTAGCGCACTTACTTGCTCTTGACGAGCAAACTTTAATGCTTTTGTATTTGCCTCTTTTAACAGATCTATTGCATTTGCAGCGTAATCTGCAGTTAAGTTTGGATTACGTAAAATATTCATAGGAATATCTCTTAAAGCATCTGCGGATGCTTTTTTAGCCCTACCCCTAAGCAGACTCGCATAATTGTTTTCTGCAGAATCTCTCATTCTTTGTTCATGCACACCACTCCATTTTTGCTTCCAGTCTTTCTCTTCTCGAGCAAAAATAGCGGCTAGGGCTTTAGTTTCCGGACTTACTTGGTAAGCTTCTTGTTTTGGTCCTTTAGCCATTTAAACCTCTTTCCTATATGTTGTTGATATAGCTTTATATCCTTGCTGTTTCGCCACTCTCATCCAACCAGAGCGACTTGAATCAAATTCTATCGCGACTAAATTTGAATTTTTAGCTACTCTATCTAAAAAATCAAATGTCTCTTCTGCTATATTATACTTGGGATTTGCATATGCT
>MDTG01386944.1_pt1 | contig 16260 bp, 17 predicted proteins | sample 811421 | NCBI WGS metagenome assembly MDTG01 (sample SAMN05326645, study PRJNA326480) | marine metagenome | isolation source: seawater | place: Pacific Ocean: South East | collected 2011 | reverse complement strand
CAATGATTTTAAATATGATTGTAGCAGGTTTATTTGGAATTTTAGTTCCAGTTTCATTAAAGAAACTAAACATTGATCCAGCTTTAGCTTCAAGTGTATTTGTAACAACAATAACAGATGTTATAGGATTCCTTTCATTTCTTGGTATTGGATCCTATTTTTTATTTAATTAGACATTATCTATCAACCTTGTTTTTCCAATATAATAAGCTAGAAAAATATTAAAATTTTCTTTAAATGATTTAGGTTTTGATATGTTATTTATATTTAATAATTTAAAATAATCTATTTTTTTAACACCAATTTTCTTTATATCTCTGTAAATTTTTTTATAATTTAAATCAATTTTTTTATTTTTTTTAATTCTTTTTTTAATATTTTGAGTATAATAGAAAACTGAAGAAGCAATTTTTTTTTCATTGACTGATAAATTTTTATTTCTTGATGAACAAGCAATCCCGTTCTTCTCTCTAATTGTTTTACAAGAAATCACAGAACTATTAATTCTCCTTTTTTTAATATGCTTTGATATAAGAAAAAGTTGTTGAAAATCTTTTTTTCCCAAAATAATGAATTTAGGTTTAATAATTTCTAAAAATCTATTGATAACATTTATTACACCTGGAAAGTGTTTTCTTCTAAATTGACCACACAATTTCTTGCAAAAAACATGTAAAAAAACTTTTTTTTTTGGATTAAAGCCGTAAATATCTTTATTGCTTGGTAAATACACGTAATCTACTTTTAATTTTTTTAAAATTTTTAAATCTTTATTCAATTCCCTTGGATATGATTTAAAATCTATTTTTGAATTAAATTGTTTTGGATTTACGTAAATTGATACAATTGTTTTACCAATTTTCTTTTTTGCTTTTTTTATCAAATATTCATGACCTTTATGAAAACCACCCATAGTTGGCACAAAAGACAAGTTTCTTTTTGAAGAAATTTCTTTAAAAAGCGAATATCTATTTTTAAATATTTTCATTTATATGATGTAATGATATTAGTAAAATATAAGAATCATATGATAAAACAAGCTATTATTCCACTTGCAGGTTTAGGCACAAGAATGCTTCCATTAACGGGTGTAATTCCAAAGGAGTTAATGCCAATTAATGGAAAAACTAATTTAGAGTATATTATGGAGGAATGTATTAATGCTGGCGTTAAAAAATTCATTTTTATTATATCAAAAAAAAAAATTAGTATTAAAAAATATTTCTTTAATGACAAATTTTATATAAATATTCTTAAAAAAAAGAAAGATAAAAGAATTAAAAAAGAATTTTTGAAATTAAAAAAATATCAAAAAATGATTAAATTTGTTTATCAAAACAAACCAAAAGGAACTGGAGATGCAGTTCTAAAATGTAAAAAATATATTAAAGAAAAATATTTTTTAATGTTATTACCTGATGATTTAATAATAAAAGAAAATTGTTCAAGTGAAATGATAAAACTGCATAAGAAAACTAAAGGTTCAATAATTGCTACAAAAAGAATTGAAAAAAAAACTGCTTCTAGGTGGGGAATTTTATCAATTAAAAATAAGAAAAAAAATCATTTTCAAATAAAAAATGTAGTTGAAAAACCTAGTGTTAAAAACGCTCCATCCAATTATGCCATAATAGGTAGATACATTTTACCTTCAAAAATTTTTAGTGAAATAAAAAAACTTAAGCCAGGACAGGGTGGAGAAATACATATTACTGATGCAATTAATAATCTTGTTCACAAAAATTATAAATTTTACGGAAATATATTTAAGGGTAAATATCTAGATTGTGGAACATTAAGTGGTTATATAAATTCAAGTATTCAAATTTCCAAAGGGTTAAAATGAAATTATGTATGATAGGGACGGGTTACGTTGGACTAGTAAGCGGAACTTGTTTTGCTGATATCGGTAATCAAGTTGTCTGTGTAGATAAAGATACTAATAAAATAAATAAACTTAATGCGGGTATCTCTCCTATTTATGAACCTGGTTTGGATGAATTAATTAAAAAAAATTTTTTATCTAAGAGATTAACTTTTACAACTGATATTAGTAAAGCAATAAATTCTTCTGATGTGATTTTTATTTGCGTTGGAACTCCAACTAAAAAAGGATCCCTCAATGTAGATTTGTCTTTTGTATATAAATGTACAAAAGAAATTTTAAAGCATTCCAAAAGAAAAAAAATAATTATAACTAAATCAACTGTACCAATAGGTACTGGAGATGAAATAGAAAAATTAATAAGAAGAAAGAAAAAATTATTTACTGTTGTTTCTAATCCAGAATTTCTTAGGGAAGGAGAAGCAATTCGTGATTTCAGATATCCAGATAGAATTGTTATTGGTTCTAATGATAAGAAAATATTTAACGTAATGAAAAAGCTTTACTCCCCATTAATAAATAAAGGTGCGAAGTTTTTTACGACTTCAAGAAGGAGTGCAGAATTAATTAAATATGCCTCTAACGCTTTTTTAGCTACAAAAATAACTTTTATTAATGAACTTGCTAATTTATGCGAAAGATCCGGAATAAAAATTGAAGATATATCATTAGGAATGGGTTCGGATAAAAGAATTGGAAGTAGATTTTTGCGCGCAGGACCTGCCTATGGAGGATCATGTTTTCCTAAAGATACAAAAGGGTTAGTTTCTGCTGCGGATAAATATAAAGTTAACTTATCAGTTGTTAAATCTGTAATCAAATCTAACTACAATAGAGTAAATTTACTGACTAAAAGAATACATAAAATATTGGGATCAAATCTAAAAAATAAAAACATTTCTTTTTTAGGTGTTACTTTTAAACCTAATACCGATGATATGAGAGACTCAACAAGTTTAAAGATGATTCCTTATTTATGTAAAAGGGGAGCAAAAGTGAATTATTATGATCCGTCTGGAGTAAAGAATGAATTTAAAAATATTAAAAATTGCTCCTATAAAAATAGTATTAAAACAAATTGTTTACATGCTGATTTGGTAATCCTATTGACTGAATGGGATGAATTTAAAACAATAGATTTTAAAAGAATTGTTAAAAATAAAAAATTTAAAATATACGATTTAAGAAATCTATATAATTCTGAAGATATGAGAAAAAATAAAATTGAATATTATTCTATAGGAAGGCCTAATTCTAAATAAGCTCAAATATAGCATCAACCTCTACTGCAACACCTAAAGGTAAACTATTAGTACTTACAGCTGCACGTGTATGTTCACCTTTTTTTTGAAATATTTTGGCAATAATATCTGATGCACCATTGATTACTTTGGGTTGATCAATAAAATCATCAGTAGAATTCACATAACCTGTTAATTTAATACAAGTTTTGATTTTATCTAAGTCGTTATTACAAGCCTTTTTAGCATGAGCAATAATACTTAAACCGCATTTTTCAGCAGCTTTATATCCTTGATCTAAATTTAATTCTTTACCAAGTTTGCCTTTAATCAGTTTTGCATTCTCATCTATAGAAACTTGTCCCGATATAAATAATAATTTACCAACAATTTTAGTTGCTACATATGCTCCGACAGGAGCTTTTGGTTCTGGTAGAGTTATTCCCAACTCTTGAATTTTTTTATTTATATTCATTATTTTTTTGGCAAACTTTTTATAATTTTTTCTTTACTTTCATTTAGCTGATTTTTTCCTTCATCAAACTTTTTTTTCTGAAATCCTTTTGTATCATCTACCCATTTTTTTGTTTTACATTTAATATCGAATTTTTTACATTCTTCTGTTTTAGCGATATTATCAACAGTAAAACAAGAAGCTAATACAATCAATATAAAAATTATATTTAATTTATTTTTTTTTCTTTTTTGACTTATCATACTCTTTTCTTTTTTCGATTAGTATTAAAGCTTCTTCCATAGTCAACTCATTGGGATCTTTTTCTTCAGGTATAGTTGCATTTAAAGATTTATATTTTATATAAGGGCCATATTGGCCTTTCATTATTCTGACTGGTTTTTTATCTTCAGGATGTTCTCCTAAGTCTTTTATTAGTGATGATGAAATTCTACCGGGCTTGGCTTCTGCTATCATAGTAATAGCTCTGTTTAACCCAATAGAAAAAAGATCTTCAACGCTTTCAAGCCTAGCTGATTTATTTGCGCATTTAAGATAAGGACCAAACCTTCCTGAATTTAAAGTGATTTCTTCACCACTATCTGGATGTTGCCCTAAAACAATTGGTAATGAACATAAAAATTTTGCTTTTTCTAAGTCGACATTGTCCACATTTATACCTTTTGGTATTGATACATTTTTTAGATGGTCATTTTCATTTTTCTTCTTTTTAGTTTTCTTCTTTTTTAATTCATTTTCTTCTTTTTCTTTTTCATACTGTAAATAAGGACCAAATCTACCATTCTTTAAATATATATCCTTCCCATTATCGTTTTGACCAATCAATTTAGGTTCAGCTAAGTTATATTGAGCTGCTGCTTTACTCTTTGATAATGGTCTGGTAAATTTACAATCAGGATAATTTGAGCATCCAATAAATGCCCCACCTCTAAAACTATTTTTAAGACTTAGTTGACCATTGTCACACAATTTGCATTTCCTATCAATTGTATCATTAGAGTCTCTATCAAAAATTAAAGTACCAAGACTTTCGTTTAATAAATCAAGTACTTCTCGTGTTCTTTTTTCTTTTACTTCACCAACATTTTTATAGAAATCTTTCCAAAAATTATCCAAGACTTTTACCCATTCAATTTTTCCACTAGTGATTTCATCTAATTGGTTCTCTAAATCAGCTGTAAAGTTATAATCAACGTATTTAGAGAACAATTTTTCTAAAAAAGCAGAAATTAATTTACCTCTATCAGTGGGATGAAACCTTTTATTTTCTAATTCAACGTAATTCCTAGTAGATAAAACTGATATAATACTTGCATAAGTTGATGGCCTACCAATACCCAACTCCTCCATTTTTTTTACTAAACTAGCCTCTGAATATCTAGGTGGTGGGTCAGTAAAATGCTGTTCGTCAGTAAGTTTTAAAATACTTATTTCATCATTGACTTTTACTTGAGGTAATATGTTTTTAGCATCCTCATCGGTTTCTTGAACTTGATATATTTTTAAAAAACCATCAAATTTAATTACCGACCCACTTGCCCTAAAGTTAATCTTTTTATCGTCAGAAGATATAACTATTGAACTACGATCAAATTCTGCCGGTGTCATTTGTGAAGATAAAGCTCTAGACCAAATTAATTCATAAAGTTTTAACTGATCAGCGTTTACATATTTTTTTATATCAGATGGTTTTCTTGAAATATCTGTTGGTCTTATTGCTTCGTGTGCTTCCTGAGCATTTTTTGCTTTCTTACCAGTAAAGTTATTTGGTTCACTCGGAAGATATTTAACTCCAAATTGGCTTGTGATCAATTTTCTAAAATCCTCAATTGCTTCTTTTGAGATATTAGTTCCATCTGTTCTCATATAAGTTATTAAACCAGTTGTTTCACCTTCAATATCTATACCTTGGTATAATCTTTGAGCAATTTGCATGGTTCTTGAGGCGCCAAAACCAAATCTACTTGACGCAGTTTGTTGAAGAGTCGATGTTGTGAAGGGACCTAAAGGATTTCTTCTAAATGTTTTTGTATTTACATCAGCTACCTTAAACTTTTTTTTGTTAATTATTTTTATTGATTTATCTATTTCGTCCTTATTTGTAAAAGTAAATCTCTCAACTTTAACACCTTCATATAAAACTAATTTTGAAAAAATATTTTTATTATCTTTATTGACGAAATCAGAAGCTAAAGTCCAATATTCTTTAGGTTTAAATAATTCAATTTCTTTCTCTCTTTCTGTTATAAGCTTTAAGGCAACAGACTGAACTCTACCAGCTGATTTTGATCCTGGTAATTTAGTCCATAAAATTGGAGAAATATTGAATCCAACAAGATAATCAAGCGCTCTTCTTGCAAGATAGGCTTCAACTAATGAAATTTCGATTTTTCTTGGGTTTTCTATTGCTTTAAGAATAGTATTTTTTGTAATTTCATTGAAGACAACTCTCTCTAATAATTTATCTTTTAACAATTTTTTTGACTCTAAAACTTCTTTTACATGCCAGGCTATTGCTTCACCCTCTCTATCAGGATCTGTTGCTAATATAATCTTTTTTGAGTCTTTAGCTGCATCAGTAATTTCTTTAAGGTATTTTTTTGAAAATGAGTCAATTTCCCATTGCATTTCAAAACTTTTATCTGGATTTACAGAGCCGTTTTTAGAAGGAAGATCTCTGATGTGACCGTAGCTTGCAAGAACTAAATAATCTTTACCAAGATATTTATTTATAGTTTTTGCTTTTGCTGGACTTTCAACAATTACTAAATTCATTATATACGTTATTTTCAAATATAAGAGTGTTTGTCAAACATTTGATTAAAAAGTGGATAAAAACTTATATTTTAGAAGTGTATTTTATTTTCAGATCCATTTTTCAACCTCATAATATTTTGTCTATGAGTGAATAAGATTATTACAAAAAATATAAATAATAAAATATTGATATAAATCTCTCCGAATATTAAAGAATAAGTGAAAACAATTAGAGCTGATAAAATAGAAGACAGAGAAGAGTACTTACTCAAAAATAAAATTATTAGCCATGAGATTGAAAACGTTAAAGCAAATTTTAGAGAGATGGCAATTATAATACCAAGATATGTTGCAACTCCTTTTCCACCTTTAAATTTTAGCCAGATTGGAAAAATATGCCCTATGAAACAAGAAAGAGCAGATAAATAAACTAAATCATTAAAGTATATTGTTGTAAGATATATAGATAAGTAGCCTTTTGAAATATCTAGAAGCAAAGTTAATGCAGCTAACTTTTTATCACCTGTTCTAAGGACATTTGTTGCCCCAATATTTCCAGAGCCTATATTTCTAACATCTTCTTTTAAAAATATTTTAGTTATAATAAGGCCAAAGGGGATTGACCCAAGAATATAAGAACCTAAAGCAACAATAATTAAATCTGAATTCACTTTTGATTAAATACTAACTCACCATTTAAGAAAGTCATCAAAATTTTTCCTTGTAATTTTCTTCCTTCTATAGCTGTATTTTTAGATTTCGATTTTAAAGGATCAGCTTTTACTACCCAAGGTGCATCAATATCAAATATACATATATCTGCATCAGATCCCTTTCTCAAAGATCCTTTATTTATGTTTAAAATCTTAGATGGATTTATTGTCAAAGTTTCTATTATTTTATTAAGTTTAAGTGACTCATTATGATACATTTCTAAGGCTAGCGGAAGCAAAGTCTCAATACCTATGGCCCCAGTTGCAGCTTGAGCAAAAGGCAATCTTTTACTTTCTTCATCTTCAGGCCTGTGGTCCGATACTATTACATCTATTAATCCTTTTTTTATACCTTCGACTAGAGCTTTTCTGTCTTCTTCAAGTCGTAGGGGTGGTGAAACTTTTAAAAAGGTTTTAAAATCTCCTATATCATTTTCGTTAAGTGATAAATTGTTTATTGAGACACCAACACTAAATTTCTTTCCATTATCCTTATTTTTTTCTATTACTTCTAAAGATTGTTTTGAGGAAATTTGATTTATATGATACCTACAAGGATATTCACTTAAAAGAGTAAGGTCTCTCTCAATAATTATTTTTTCAGCTACAGGAGATATACCTTGAAGACCCAATCTATTTGAAATTTCCCCTTCGTTAATACATCCATTTTTTGACAATTCATAATCTTCAGCATGTTGCATTATTAAAACTCCTAAATCAGAAGCATAATTCATAATTCTAGCCATTGTTTCTGTATTTTGGACTGTTTTTTTAACATCAGTAAAACCAATTATTCCCCTTGCTGAGAGAAGCCCGAATTCGGTCATTAAAATACCTTCCATTTGTTTTGTAAGTGAAGCACAAGGAAATAAATTTACTGATGCTTTATCCCTTCCTCTTCTAATTATAAAATCCACCATAGACACGTTATCAATAACTGGTTTAGTATCAGGCATTGTTACAATTGAAGTAACACCTCCAGATAATGCTGCTTGACTTAAAGTTCTAAAATTTTCTTTATATTCAAAACCAGGTTCTCCAACAAAAGCCTTCATATCTACTAATCCAGGTATTAGAATTTTATTATTGATATCAATTACGTCTGAAGAAGGTGGAAAATCTTTTCTTTTTATATTTTTGCCTATGTCCTTTATTTTACCTTTGCTGTCAATTATTACAGATCCTTTTTCGTCCATATTTTGTGATGGATCAATTATTCTTGCATTTATTAAAATTTTTTCTTTCATTTAGCTACAATATATTTTTAAACAAGCCATTCTTACAGCAACTCCTAATTCTACTTGTTCCTTGACTAAACTAACGTTAATGTCATCAGCTAGTTTAGTATCTATTTCAACACCTCTATTCATAGGTCCTGGGTGCATTATCAAAGCATCTTTGCTTGCGTATTTTAATTTTTCAGGAGAAAGTCCAAAATATTCATAATACTCTCTTTTTGATGGAAGGAATGAACCTTGCATCCTTTCATTTTGAAGCCTCAACATCATTACAATGTCGCAAGAGTCCAAACCTTTTTTCATGTTTGTAAATGATTTAACACCAAGCCTTTCTATTGATTTGGGCATCAAAGTTTTAGGAGCAATTACGTTTACTTCTGCACCCAGCATATTCATTAAATAAATATTTGATCTGGCAACTCTTGAATGTAAAATATCTCCACAAATTGCAATTTTTAATCCTTCAATTTTTCCTTTTCTGTTTATTATTGTTAAAGCATCTAGGAGAGCTTGAGTTGGATGTTCTCTTCTTCCATCACCAGCATTTATAACTGCACAATTGACCTTTTGAGATAAAAGATTAGGCGCACCAGAGTCTTGGTGTCTAATAACAATCAAATCTGGGTGCATGGCATTTAAAGTCATTGCTGTATCAATTAAAGTTTCACCCTTTTTAAGTGCAGAGTTTGACATATTCATTGACATGACATCAGCTCCTAATCTTTTTCCAGCCAAATCGAACGAACTTTGTGTTCTAGTTGAAGGTTCAAAAAATAAGTTTATTTGCGTTTTACCCCTGAGAATATCTAATTTCTTTGATTTACTTCTATTTAATTTTATAAAAGTTTTAGCTTCGTTAAGGATTTTTTTAGCGTCGAGAATTGAAAGATTTTGAATACCTAATAGGTGCTTTTGAGAGTTTTTAATAGCTGAAGTATTTTTTGTTACTGCCATTAAAATCAACTCTATAGGCCTTTTACTGTATTATATCAAGTATTTTCTTTTGTTATGTAGTCCAAAGCTCCCTGAAGTATAAATTGTGCAGAGTTTTGATCCAATTTCTCAACTTTTTTGCTCGTATTAATGTCCAAATTCCTTGATAAATTGAAGGCACCTTGACTTGAAAGTCTTTCATCCCACATAGTGACATTTTTTGTAACATCTTTTGATAGGTTTATGGCTAAATCTTTTGCAGACTGAGAGGATTTACTTTTTGATCCATCTAAATTAATAGGATTGCCTACAATTATACCGCCAATGCTATTTTCATCTATAATTTGTTTAATTTCGATCAAAAATTTTGAATAATCACTTTTAATAATTGTAGTATAGGGAGTGGCCACAATTTTATTTTCATCTGATATAGCTATCCCAATACGTTTTTTTCCAGGGTCGATTCCCATTAATCTAGATTTTTTATCTATTTTCTTCTTAAATTCCTCAATATCGAGCATGTTTTTCTTATATTATATGATATTAATTTCCTGTAAAATTAACATAATTCACAAATGGCAATAGATAAAGATAAAATTAAACACGTAAGCAAATTGGCTAAAATCTCTATCGATGAAAAGAAAATTGATAGTCTAACTAAAGATATTTCATCAATTTTTGAGTTTATTGAACAATTAAATGAGCTAAATACAGACAAAGTGGAACCATTATCTTCTATTTTGAATGAACCGTTAAGATCAAGAAAAGATATAATCAGCGACGGTAAAATAAGAGATAAAATACTAAAAAATTCACCAAAGCAAAACGAAGAGTTTTTTGTAGTACCTAAGGTTATAGAATAATGAGCGATATAACAAATCTAAGTTTACAAGAAATTATAAAAAAAATTAAATCAAAGGATATTTCCTCTGTTGAATTAACAAATTTGTATATTAAGAATATTGAAAAATCAAAAAAACTAAATACTTTTATAACAACAACTTTTGAACAAGCAATTGATAAGGCAAAAGAATTTGATAAGAAACCAGATTTTAAAAAAATTCTTCCTGGCATACCACTAGCTGTTAAGGATCTTTTTTGTACATCACAGGTAAAAACTACTGCAGGAAGCAATATATTAAATAATTTTGTACCAACATATGAGTCTACAGTTACAAAAAATTTATGGGATAATGGAGCATTTTTGTTAGGTAAATTAAATTGTGATGAGTTTGCCATGGGCTCTTCCAATGAAACTAGCTACTTTGGAAATGTAATTAACCCTGTAGGTGATAAATTAGTTCCCGGAGGTTCATCTGGAGGCTCATCATCAGCATTAGCAGCAAATTTAACTCCAGCAACGATCGGAACTGATACAGGAGGTTCGATTAGACAACCTGCTTCATTCACAGGAACCGTTGGATTAAAACCAACTTACGGCCTATGTTCGAGATGGGGAATAGTCGCTTTTGCATCTTCTTTAGATCAAGCTGGACCAATGACAAAAACTGTTAGTGATTGTTCAATTATGCTTGAAGCCATGTCAGGCTTTGATGAAAAAGACTCCACTTCAATAAATAAAAAAAAAGAAAATTATTCTAAAAATCTAAAAGAAAACATCAAAGGAGTAAAAATTGGAGTTCCTAAGGAATATAGAGTCAAAAATATGCCAAAAGAAATCGACAAACTTTGGGATCAAGGAAAGAAAACCCTTAAAGATTTGGGAGCCGAAATAGTTGAAATATCATTACCGCATACAAAGTATGCATTGCCTACTTATTATATAGTTGCTCCTGCTGAGGCATCGTCAAACTTAGCAAGATATGATGGAGTTCGTTATGGATTTAGATCAAAAAAAGGTAAAGATTTGGTTGAAATGTATGAAAATACAAGATCGGAAGGTTTTGGAGACGAAGTAAAAAGAAGAATTTTAATAGGCACTTATGTTCTATCATCAGGTTACTACGATGCTTACTACCTTAAGGCGCAGAAAGTAAGAAATCTTATTAAAAAAGATTTTGATGATAACTTCCGAAAGGTTGATGCCATACTCACACCTTCAACACCAAGCTCAGCTTTTAAAATTGGTGAAAAAACAAATGATCCAGTTTCAATGTACTTAAATGATATATTTACTGTGCCAGTTAATCTAGCTGGTTTGCCAGCAATATCCGTGCCAGCAGGATTGGATGAAAAAGGTTATCCGTTAGGATTGCAACTAATTGGAAAAGCTCTTGATGAACAAAAGATACTAAATATAGCTTTTGCTTTTGAAAAAAATAGTAATTTTACAAATGATATTAAAAATTGGTGGTCATGAAAAAAGAAAATTTTGATTATTTTATTAATGGAAGTAAGGAAAAGTATGAGGTCGTGATTGGTCTAGAGGTTCATGCTCAAGTTTTATCAAACTCTAAATTGTTTTCAGGATCAGCTACAAAATTTGGAGCAGAACCAAATAACCAAGTGAGTTTAATCGACTCAGCTTTTCCAGGAATGCTACCTGTTATAAATGAAGAATGTATCAAACAGGCCGTAAAAACTGGACTTGGTTTAAATGCAAAAATAAATAACTATTCTGTTTTTGATAGAAAAAATTATTTTTATGCTGACCTTCCCCAAGGCTACCAAATTTCTCAATATAAAAATCCTATAGTAGGAGAGGGTAAAGTTTTTTTAGACATGCCTTATGGATCAAAAGAGGTTGGTATTGAAAGACTTCATTTAGAACAAGATGCTGGTAAAAGCATACATGACATGGATCCTTCAAATACATATGTAGATTTAAATCGATCTGGGATTGCATTGATGGAAATTGTTAGTAAACCAGATTTAAGATCTCCTGATGAAGTAAACTCTTATATCAAAAAATTGAGGACTATAATGAGATATCTTGGAACTTGTGACGGTAATATGCAAGAGGGTTCTTTACGAGCTGATGTAAATGTATCAGTGAGAAAAGTAGGTGCAAAAGAATTTGGAACACGTTGTGAAATTAAAAATGTAAATTCAATAAAATTTATGCAAATGGCAATCGAGTATGAAGCAAGACGTCAAGTAGAACTTTTAGAAAATGGAAAAAAAATAGATCAAGAAACGAGATTATTTGATACAAAAAAAAATCAAACTAGATCAATGAGATCAAAAGAGGATGCTCATGATTATAGATATTTCCCCGATCCAGATTTACTTCCTCTTGAAATAGACCAAAAATTAATTGACAGTTTAAGACAATCTTTACCTGAATTGCCGGACAAAAAAAAGGAACGATTCATAAAAGAATATAATTTAACTTCATATGAAGCAAATGTTCTAGTTTCTGAAAAAGAAATATCAGATTATTTTGAAACAGTTGTTAAAACTTCTGACAAAAAACTAGCTAAAAATTGGATAATTGGAGATTTATTTGCTGTTCTTAATAAAAAAAATATTTCAATTTCTCAGTCACCTATAAATACAAAAAAAATGTCAGAATTAATCAATTCAATAAGTTCAGGTGAAATATCAGGAAGGATTGCTAAGGAAGTATTTGAAATAATGGCTGAAACAGGTCAAGGTCCTAAAGAGATTATTGATTCTAAAGACCTGAAGCAGCAAAGTGATCCTAAAGAATTAGAAAAAATTATAGAAAAAATGCTCAATGAAAATAAAGAAAAAGTTGAACAATATAAAAATGGAAAAGTAAAATTATTTGGTTTTTTTGTTGGCCAATCAATTAAATTAACAGAAGGAAAAGGCAATCCTCAACTTATAAATGAAATCTTAAAGAAAAAATTGAATTAAATTAATCTAATAATGGATAAAAATTATTTTAATAAAATTCGAATTCTAGATGGTGGTATGGGTCAGGAACTTCTCAATAGAGGAGTTAAACCTCACGGAACTATCTGGGGTGCGTCTGCTTTATTACATAAAAAATATCATAAAATTGTAATAAATACTCATTTAGATTTTATTAAAGCTGGTGCAGAAGTAATTGTTACCAATAGTTTTGGAAGTAGAAAAAGAAGATTAATAGAAAATAACCTTTTAAGTCAGTACAAAAGGTTAAACAAACTTGCTGGAATTCTTGCAAAAAAAGCAGTTAAAAAATCAAAAAAGAAAGTTTTAATTGCAGGAAGTTTACCACCTCAAAATTTTACTTATTTTTCAGATTTAGGAAATAATTTAAAATTTATTAGAGATGGATTTAAAAGTCAGGCAATAATTTTGCGTCCATATGTTGATTTTTATTATTTAGATGTAATGAGCAGTTATTTAGAATGTAAAATAGCTATTCAAGCAATCAAAGCTTTAAAAAAAGATTTTTTATTAGGGATACACATAAGAAAAGATTGCAAACTTCCGTCTGGTGAAAATTTTTTTACAGTTATAAATAAACTTAAGAAATTTAAGCCTCTAGGAGTGATAGCTTCGTGCGTATCAGTTGAAGATTTAGAAATGTTAACTAAAAGAATTTATAAGTTAAATATACCATTTGGATTTAAAATTAATGCCTTTGAACATATACCGGCCGGATGGAAGCCTGACTCAAATAATCCAAAGGTACAACTTGGTAAAAGAAAAGACCTTACACCAAAAAAATTCTTTCTAATTTGTCGAAAGCTTGCAAAGAATGGAGCTAAAATTATTGGTGGCTGTTGTGAGATAAGACCCAAACACATTAAAACACTTAAAAAACTATCAAAATGAAAAAAAACTTAGAAATAACCGAAATATTAGAAAAATATATATGTGATCTCTCAGAAGAACTTCACCCTGTACAAAAAGAAATAATAAAATTTAATAACAGTTTAGGTGAAATAAAAAAAATGCAAATATCTGAAATTCAATCATTTTTCTTACAAGCATTTATAAGATCTTCAAATATTAAAAAAATATTAGAGATAGGCAGCTTTACAGGTTTTAGCGCTCTATCAATGGCTCTGGCACTTCCAAAAGATGGAATTTTGATCTCATTAGATAAAGATGAGGAGAAAAGCAAGATTGCAAAATCTTTTTACAATAAAAGTAATTTGAAAAAAATTAACCAAATAGTAAAACCTGCTTTGGAAAGTATTAATGAGCTTAAAAAAAAAAAATAATAAATTTGATCTTGTTTTTATAGATGCAGATAAAGAAAACTACAAACTTTATTACAATAATGCCCTAGAAATGATTAATAAAAATGGAACAATAATTATTGACAACGTTCTTTGGCACGGAGAAGTAGTTGATAAAACAAATAAAAAAAAACTTACAGAAGTTATTAGAGAATTTAATAGTTATGTAAAAAAAGATAAACGAGTTGTAAATTATATTTTACCTATTGGTGATGGATTTACTATTTGTATAAAAAAATAATGTTTACAATTTCTGGATTTTATAAATTTAATAGATTGAAATCTTTAAAGAAAAATAAAAATATTCTATTAAAACTTTTTATAAATAAAAATATTAAAGGTACCTTAATAGTGTCTCCCGAGGGATTAAATGGAACTATTTCTGGCAAAAAAAGAGACTTAACAACAGTAAAAAATAAAATTAAAAAATTATTTAGATTTAGTAAATTTGATAGCGAAAACTTTTCAAATAATAAGTTTCAGCCTTTTCATAAACCAAAAGTAAAATTAAAAAAAGAAGTTGTTCCTATGGGGATTGATATCTTAAGAAAAAAGCATAAAAATTATGTTCATCCTAAAAATTGGAATGTGTTAATCAAAGATAATAAAACCTTAGTTTTAGACGCTAGAAAACCGTTTGAATATAAGGTAGGAAGTTTTAAAACGGCCATCAATCCGAATGTTACTCACTTTAGGGATTTTCCAAAATATCTTAATAAACTTAACAAATCAAAACCAGTCGCAATGTTTTGTACTGGAGGTATAAGATGTGAAAAAGCTTCTGCTTTTCTAGAACAAAAAGGTTTTCGAAATGTATTTCAATTAAAAGGAGGAATTTTAAATTATTTAAAAGTTATAAAGAAACAAAAGAGCCTGTGGAAAGGGGAGTGCTTTGTGTTTGACAATAGAGTTTCAGTAAAACATAATTTAAAAGTAGGAACTTTTTTTATATGTAGTGGATGCAGGACTCCAATCTCTTCAAAAGTTAAAAAATCAAAGAAATACGAAGAAGGTGTTTCATGCCCAAATTGTTACGACAAACTCACACATAGTCAGAAAAAAAGATTTAGAATGAGACAAAAGCAGATTAACCTTGCTAAAACAGATGGAAAAAAGCACATATTTCAGAAGGAATTTTAAAAAATGAATCTAACAAAAGACTCTATTTGGATACTTTTAAGAAAAGTCACGATACCGGCTAGTACGGGTTCTTTGTTCATGACTTTTTATAATTTAGTCGATACATATTTTGCTGGAAAAATATCTCCAGAGGCTCTTGCAGCCGTAGCTAAATCTTGGCCAATAACCTTTATTGCATTAGCTATATCAATTGGTATTCAGGCAGGAACTCAAGCATTAATTAGCAATTCAATTGGTTCTAAAGAGAATAAAATAGCCTCTCTTTATGTTGCTCAATCTATAACATTTGCAATTATCACATCAATCTTTGTTACTCTCTTTGGTTTAAATTTTTCAGATTTTTTACTTAAGATAATGGGATCTACTCAAGAAAGTATTATTTTAACTAGAGAATACTTAGATATTATTTTTTATGGTTCAATAATAATTTTAGTCCAACTTTCTTTAAATGGAACTCTCTCTGCGCAAGGTGACACTAAAAGTTATAGAAATATTTTAATTATTTCTTTTTTTTTAAATATATTTTTAAATCCATTATTTATATTTGGATATGGAATTATACCTGGTTTTGGTATTGCAGGTTTAGCAATATCAACTTTAATTGCTCAAGCAATAGGGGTTTTTTATTTAATATATAAAGTTAACTGCTGTAAATTAAAAAAATTTTTATATTTAGAATGTTTTATTCCAAAAATTAATTTTTTATTTAGTATTTTAAAACAATCGGTTCCAATCATGTTTACTATGCTAATGATAATGTTTGGTATCTTTAATAT
>MDTG01410405.1_pt1 | contig 16262 bp, 13 predicted proteins | sample 811421 | NCBI WGS metagenome assembly MDTG01 (sample SAMN05326645, study PRJNA326480) | marine metagenome | isolation source: seawater | place: Pacific Ocean: South East | collected 2011 | reverse complement strand
CGCCGCCTCGTCAGGGCGATCAATATAGGGCGGCAGCGGCATATGCCCGACGCGCTCAAGCAACGGCAACACCGGCTCATTAAAGCGCAACTCAAACAAGGCATCGTGGCGGGCAAGCATTTCAGCTTCGCCGCCGCCATCAATCAGGATCATCGAGCCAGGCTTGGGCGACTTGCTCGAGCGCACGTGCGCCAATACCCGGTAAGCATCCAGCACGCGCTCTACCAGCACTTCGAGCTTGCCGCCCGAGGCTTTTTGGCCGAACAGGCGCGCAGGAATAACCCGGGTATTGTTGAATACCATCAGGTCGCCCGGCTGCAGATGATCAAGTACATCGGCAAATTGGCGATGGTTAATTTCACCCGTCGGGCCGTCCAGAGTCAGCAAACGACTAGCGCGCCGCTCAGCAAGTGGATGGCGGGCGATCAGGGTTTCAGGCAGTTCAAATCGAAAGTCAGCAACACGCATGGCGGGAGGATCGTATAGCAGGGCGCAAAAGTTTAACGGAAATTGTAGAAATTGACCACGCAATGCATTGACCAACGGCAAAGTCGTCCTTATACTCCGCCGCCATTAGTGCCCCGGTGGCGGAATCGGTAGACGCGGCGGATTCAAAATCCGTTTTCGAAAGAAGTGGGAGTTCGAGTCTCCCCCGGGGCACCAATCTTCTAAAAGTTGTTTGTTGAGCCAACAAACCAACTGCATCAAAGGTCAACTTGCCACAGATCCTGTCGCGCATTTACAGACCTAAAAAATCTAGTATCACACTGAGCTTTACCCTAGCCCGCCTAGCTATACCCTGTTTTAGGGGTTGGCATTTGCTGCGGAGTTAGCGTAGAGTTATTTGACTGTGTTTGCATGGGTCGCCGTGAATTGTGACCTGATGCAGTAGATCCTAGATCCGCTACATCCCGTTCGCTTTGTTACTCCTTGCAACCAGTCTCAGTCCTTCTATTATGAGGAGGCTGTCATCAACTTTAAGTTTCAAGGAATAAGACATGTCGAATCGTCAGAACGGTACCGTCAAGTGGTTTAACGACGAGAAAGGTTTTGGTTTTATCACTCCAGAAAGCGGTCCGGATCTGTTCGTGCATTTCCGCGCGATCGAAGGTAATGGCTTCAAGAGCCTGAAAGAAGGCCAAAAAGTCAGCTTCGTCGCTGTACAAGGTCAAAAAGGCATGCAGGCTGACCAGGTTCAAATCCAGGAATAAGCCCGCCGCTTTGAAAAACCCCTGATGGCGACATCAGGGGTTTTTTTATGGGTATCATCTTCTGCCTATCACCACCCTCAAGACACGAGCTGCCAATGCCCAAACACCTCCTGCGCCCGCAAGGTGAATTTCCAGCCGCTGGCCTGCCCCGCCGCTGCGCCGCCATGTTTTATGACTTCCTGCTGTGCGTCGCCCTGCTGATTGTCGTCACCTTCATTTATAAACTGATTCTCATGGGCTTTTACGGCGCCGACACCCTGCGCGAGATGTCCGACGCCGGCGCACTGGACGGCGACCCGATCCTGTCGACCATTCTGTTTTTCTGCCTGTTCGGCTTTTTCAGCAAGTTCTGGACTTACAACGGCCAGACGCTGGGCATGCAGGTATGGGGCATTCGCATCCAGAACGCCGATGGCAGCGCGATCAGCCTGTGGCAGGCATTGCTGCGCTTCGTGATCTCTATCGCCTCCTGGCTATGCTTGGGGCTGGGTTTCCTCTGGATCATCTGGGACAAACAAAAGCGCAGCTGGCACGATATCTATTCCGAGTCGCAAACGGTCCAGCTACCCAAGAACATCCATAAGAAATAATTAACCGCCGCGCAACAAAAAGCCCCCGACGCATCACTGCACCGGGGGCTTTTTTATGCGAGCGCTGAGTGGCGCTAACCTGCCCTGCGCATCAGCAACAGCCCCGCGAACGCACAAATTCCGGCAGGCACCAGCACCGCAAACAGCGGCGAGAAGCCAAACACCAGACTCGAAGGGCCGAGCAGGTCCTGGGCGATCTTGAACACAAAGCCCACCAGCACACCGGTAAATACACGCTGGCCGAGCGTTACCGAGCGCAGCGGGCCAAAGATGAACGAGATGGCCATCAATACCAGCGCACCCGTTACCACCGGCTGCAGCACCTTGGTCCAGAATGCCAGCCAGTATTGGCCGTTATTCAGGCCCTGCGCCCCCAGATAATGGATGTAGCCCCACAACCCGCTGATTGATAACGCATCCGGCTCCAACACCACCGTGCCGAGCAATTGCGGCGTCAGCTCGACATCCCAGCGCTCTGTCGGCGTGGTGACAACTTCAGTGCGATCTTCATGGAATACCGTGGTATTGACGTTCTCAAGCGCCCAGTGATCCTGCTGATACGTCGCCTTGCGGGCAAAGCTCGATGACAGCATGTGGCGCTGGTCATCAAACCGATAGCGGGTCACACCAAACAGCACTCCGTTCGGCTGCACGGCGTTGATGTGCACGAACTCATCGCCCTGACGATGCCACAGGCCACGCTTGGAGCTCTGCGCTTCACCGCCGCCCTGGGCCATCGAGCGCCCGGCTTCGGCCTTGTTTTCACTCCATGGCGCAAGGTATTCACCGATCAGAATACCCACCAGCATCAGCACCAGCATCGGCTTCATGACCGCCCAGACGATCCGGCCGATGGAGACACCGGCGGCGCGCATGATGGTCAACTCACTGTTGCTGGCAAGCCCGCCCAAACCAATGAGGCAGCCGATTAGCGCCGCCATTGGCAGCATTTCATAGGCACGGCTCGGGGTGGTCAGCAACACGTACCACGCGGCCTGGGCCATGCCGTAGTTTTCATCGATATCGCCCAGCTCATCAATGAAGGCGAAAAGCAGCGCCAAGCCGACAATAACTCCGAGCACAGCCAGAATGGCCATGAAAACCTGAGCACCGATGTAGCGGTCGAGCTTACCCACGAGCCACCTCCGCACGCTGCTTACGGCTCAGCATCTTCAGGCGCAACGGCTCCCAGTAGAGCAAACTCAAACCAATCAAAGCGAACACCCCGTGAACCCACCATAAGCCCAGCGCATGCGGTATCTTGCCTTTATCCAGCGCACCACGGGCAGCAATCAGAATCGACAGATAAGCCATGTACAAGAGAATCGCCGGCAGCAATTTGAGGAAGCGGCCCTGACGCGGATTAACCCGCGACAACGGCACGGCCATCAAGGTGACGATGAATACCAGCAACGGAATCGACAGACGCCACTGCAACTCGGACTGATAACGAATGTTGTCGCTGCCGATCAGGTCGCGGGTGGGCACCGCTTCACGGTCACTGATCTCCGAGCTGACTTCAGGCTTGGGCAGCAACACGCCGTAGGTGTCATATTTAATGGCCCGGTAATCTGCTTTACCCGGGTTGCCGTCATAGCGGTAACCGTTTTCCAGCACAAGATAACGGCTGCCATCGGGCTGCACTTCCTGACGCCCGCTTTCGGCCACCAGCACAGTAATGCCGCGTTCTTTAGCGCCGTCATTCGACAGGCGTTTCTCGGAGATAAACACGCCACCCAACTCGCTGCGATCATTCGACAGCTCCTGGGTGTAGGTAACCCGCGAGCCTTCACGCAGCGCCTGAAAGCGCCCTGGCACCAGAGTATCGAACTCGGTCAGGGCGTCTTGCTCGTTAAGAATCTGCGCCACGCGGGTGACCCCTTGCGGTGCCAATCCGAGGCTCAACCAGCCTACAAGCAACGCAACCAGCGCCGCTGGGATCATGGTGTAACCGAGCAGGCGCTGCTGGCTCATGCCGGTTGCCGACAACACAGTCATCTCGCTTTCGAGGTAAAGACGCCCGTAAGCCAGAAGAATCCCGAGGAACAGACCCAGCGGTAAAATCAGTTGCAGGAAGCCCGGCAGGCGAAATCCCATAATCAGGAACAACACGCCAGGGTCCAGCGCACCAGAAGCGGCTTGCGCAAGGTACTTGATGAAACGCCCACTCATGATGATTACCAGTAACACGGCACTCACCGCGGTTAAGGTAGTCAAAACTTCGCGGGATAAATAACGGAAGACGATCAAACCAGACACTCCAGGGTTGTCAGGCTCAGGCAGCTAAGCTCAAACTAGCCACACCATTTGCCAGCCCGCAGACTCTGCGAACCACGTAAAATTTGTCGCCATTATCCAGCAATACCGACTCGTTGTCTTGAGGACACCATTCCATGGAATTTTTTGTCAAAAGCGCTCGTCCGGAAACACTGAAAACCGCCACGCTAGTCATCACTGTAGGCGAAGGCCGCAAACTGGGTGAAGCCGCCCAAACGATAGACGCCGCCACCTCAGGTGCAATCAGCGCTCTGCTCAAGCGCGGCGACCTTGCCGGCAAACTTGGCCAGACCCTGCTGGCGCACAATCTGCCTAACCTCAAAGCCGAACGCGTGCTGCTGGTTGGCAGCGGTAAAGACGCCGAGTTGTCTGACCGCCAATTTCGCAAAATGCTCAGCGCCGCCTATGCAGTATTGAAAGGTTTGGGCGGCAGCGACGCCATTCTGGCGCTCAACGAGCTGAAAGTTAAAGGCCGTGACACCTACGGCAAGACCCGTCTGCTGGTAGAAACACTGGAAGACGGCACGTATCAGTTCGATCAGTTCAAGAGCCAGAAGGCTGACGCTATCGCCCTGAAAAAAATCACTCTGATCACCGACAAGGCTGATCAGGCGGATGCAGAGCGCGCCAGCAATCAGGCCAAGGCCATTGCCAAAGGCATGGCGTTCACCAAAGACCTCGGCAACATGCCGCCGAACATCTGCCACCCAAGCTACCTGGCTGAACAGGCCAAAGAGCTGAGCAAGGCATATAAAGGTCTCAAGGTCGATATTCTCGACGAGAAAAAGCTCAAGGCCCTCGGCGCCGGCGCATTCCTCGCAGTGGCGCAAGGCAGCGAGCAGCCGCCGCGCATGATCGTCATGAACTATCAGGGCGCCAAGAAAACCGACAAACCTTATGTTCTGGTCGGTAAAGGGATCACCTTCGACACCGGCGGCATCAGCATCAAGCCGGCAGCCGGCATGGATGAGATGAAGTACGACATGGGCGGCGCGGCCAGCGTATTCGGCACCCTCAAAGCCGTACTCGAAATGCAACTGCCAATTAACCTGGTGTGCGTTCTGGCCTGCGCCGAGAACATGCCAAGCGGCGGCGCCACGCGTCCTGGCGATATCGTCACGACCATGAGCGGGCAAACAGTTGAAATCCTCAACACCGACGCCGAAGGCCGACTGGTGCTGTGTGACGCACTGACCTACGTCGAGCGTTTCAAACCGCAAGCGGTTATCGACATAGCCACCCTCACTGGCGCCTGCATCGTTGCCCTCGGCAGCAATGTTTCCGGCCTGATGGGCAACAACGATGAACTGGTCCAGCAGATCCTCGGCGCAGGCCTGACCGCAGACGACCGCGCCTGGCAATTGCCGCTGTACGATGAGTATCAGGAACAGCTCGACAGCCCGTTCGCCGATATCGCCAACATAGGCGGCCCGAAAGCCGGCACCATCACCGCAGGTTGCTTCCTGTCGCGCTTCGCCAAGAAGTACAATTGGGCGCACCTGGACGTTGCAGGCACCGCATGGATCAGCGGCGGCAAAGACAAAGGCGGCAGCGGCCGTCCGGTGCCATTGCTGACGCAGTACCTGCTCGACCGCAGCGAAGCTTAAGTAACAGGCTATCGGGATGCGCGCGGGCCATTCGCGCGCTACCTTTAGTGTTAACAGCGCAACACGTGCGAGCCTCGTCTGCTGCAATAAATGCAGGGCCAACGCCAGCATGCTGATTTACTGGCGACTGACCTGACGGCGAGGCTCGACACGATGCTGACCCGTGGAACATTCTCCACCCCAACCTGTACCGCAACGATGGCCCACGCATGCCGCGAATAGAATTCTATGTACTGCCCGATAGCGATCCAGCCAAGCGCCTCAAAGCCGCTTGTGTACTGGCGATGAAGGCGTGGCGCGCCGGTTTGCCGGTGTTCCTGCGCGGCAGCGATGCCGAACAGTGCGCAACCCTCGATCAACTGCTCTGGGCGTTCAAGAACGACTGCTTTGTACCCCACGATCTGGTTGAGGACGATGCCAGCTCACCCGTGGTGATCGGCCGCGACCAGCCACCAGCCAGCGAGCAGGGCGTGCTGATCAACCTTGACCAGAACCTTTCGCCGCACACCGAACAGTTCGCCCGGGTGATTGAAATAGTCAACCAGCAACCCGAACTGCTCCAAGCCTGCCGCGACAATTTCCGCACCTACCGCGACCGCGGTTTTGCCCCTAAACGAGTTGAACTGTAAGAGCACCATGGACAACCCAATGCCTCCTCGCGAACCCAAGCAGCTTTTGGATGACCTTGAATCCATCCGCGAACTGCTGGGCGATGACAGCCTCGAGCCGCCGCTGCTGACCGAAGAAGTTGCTGACGACTTTGATGACATCGACGATGTGCCGCTGCTTTCGGAAACCATCACCGAGCCACCGCAGCAAATAACCAGCAAAACCCCACTGGCCAAAGCCGTCGTCCATGAGCCGGGCACCATCAGCGCGCTGCGCCAGACCGTGCAGGAGTCGATCAGCCGCGACAGTGAAATGAACCGGCTCGACAGCGAATTGCGCGCCGCGGCGCAGTTGATTCTGCAGGACGTGATCGATGACTTCGTGCCGCAGATCGAAGCCGAATTACGCACGCGCCTCGAAGCGCGCCTGAGCCGCCTGTTGCCGCCGCGCAAGTCCTGAGCGACAACACCTCGCCAGCATGTTCGCCACCGCGAAGATGCTGGCTTCTACCCGTCCAATCCACACTCTCACCCGCCAGAAACCGCCTAAGCTGCGTGCTCGCTGGCAGATAGCGATTGCCACAGGTCAATAATCAGCACCTCTGCCGACGCTTACCCTTACGCCACAGGCCCCTTCCCCGCTATACTTGTCGGCTTTTCCGATCAGCCGTCAAAAGGGTCCCGCCGCGCATGGACAAGACCTACCAGCCGCACGCCATTGAAACCTCCCTGTACCAGAACTGGGAAGCGAACAACTATTTCGCCCCACAAGGTTCGGGTCAGCCGTACACCATCATGATCCCGCCGCCGAATGTCACCGGCAGCCTGCACATGGGCCATGGTTTCAACAACTCGATCATGGATGCGCTGATTCGTTTCCGCCGCATGCAAGGCCGCAATACGCTGTGGCAGCCAGGCACCGACCACGCGGGCATCGCCACGCAAATGGTGGTTGAACGCCAACTGGCCGCCGATGGCGTGAGCCGTCACGACCTGGGCCGCGACAAGTTCCTGGAAAAAGTCTGGGAATGGAAAGAGCAGTCCGGCGGCACCATCACCCGTCAGATTCGCCGCCTCGGCTCCTCGGTAGACTGGTCGCGCGAGCGCTTCACCATGGACGACGGCCTGTCGGACGCGGTTAAAGAAGCCTTCGTGCGCCTGCACAAAGACGGCCTGATCTATCGCGGCAAGCGTCTGGTCAACTGGGACACCAAGTTCCACACCGCCATTTCCGATCTCGAAGTGGAAAACCACGACGAGAAAGGTCACCTGTGGAACCTCAAGTACCCGCTGGCTGACGGCAAAACCACCGCCGAAGGCAACACTTACCTGATCGTCGCCACGACCCGTCCGGAAACCATGCTCGGCGACGCCGCCGTTGCCGTGCACCCGGAAGACGAGCGCTACAAGTCGCTGATCGGCAGCTTTGTCGAATTGCCGCTGGTTGGCCGTCGCATCCCGATTATCGCCGACGATTACTGCGACCCTGAATTCGGCACCGGCTGTGTGAAAATCCCCCCGGCGCACGACTTCAACGACTATGAAGTCGGCAAACGCCACAACCTGACCCTGCTGAATATCTTCGACAAGAACGCAGTGGTGCTGGCGAACGCACAAGCTTTCAATATCGACGGCAGCGTCAATGCCGAAGCCGATACCGCCCTGCCCGCAAAATTCGCCGGGCTTGACCGTTTCGAGGCGCGCAAGCAGATCGTTGCTGCCTTCGACGCCGCCGGCTTGCTGGTCAGCGTTGATGACCACGCGCTGAAAGTGCCGAAAGGCGACCGTTCGGGCACCATCATTGAGCCGTGGCTGACCGATCAGTGGTACGTATCGACCAAGTCGCTGGCTGAGCCTGCGATTGCAGCCGTTGAAGATGGCCGCATCCAGTTCGTGCCCAAGCAGTACGAGAACATGTACTTCAGCTGGATGCGCGACATCCAGGACTGGTGCATCAGCCGTCAGCTCTGGTGGGGCCACCGAATTCCGGCCTGGTACGACGATGCCGGCAATGTTTATGTCGGTCGCACCGAAGCCGAAGTTCGCAGCGAAAACCAGTTGGGCGACGACGTTGCCCTGCGCCAGGACGAAGACGTACTGGATACCTGGTTCAGCTCGGGCCTGTGGACCTTCTCGACACTGGGCTGGCCGCAGCAGACTGAATTCCTCAAGACCTTCCACCCGACTGACGTGTTGGTGACCGGTTTCGACATCATTTTCTTCTGGGTTGCCCGGATGATCATGCTCACCATGCATTTGGTGAAGAACGAAGATGGCACGCCGCAGGTTCCGTTCAAGACCGTTTACGTTCACGGTCTGGTGCGCGACGGTCAGGGCCAGAAGATGTCCAAGTCGAAGGGTAACGTGCTCGACCCGCTGGATATCGTTGACGGCATCGACCTCGAAAGCCTGCTGACCAAGCGTACCAGCGGCATGATGCAGCCAAAACTGGCCGAGAAGATCGCCAAGCAGACCCGCGCCGAGTTCCCGGAAGGTATTGCGGCATACGGCACCGACGCCCTGCGCTTCACCAACTTGTCGCTGGCCTCGACCGGCCGCGATATCAAGTTCGACATGGGCCGCGTCGAGGGTTACCGCAACTTCTGCAACAAGATCTGGAACGCCGCCAACTTCGTCATCGAGAACACCGATGGCCAGGACACTGGTATCAATGGCGAAGCCGTCGAATTGTCGTCGGTCGACCGCTGGATCATCTCGCAACTGCAACGCACCGAAGCCGCTGTGACCCGTCACCTCGACGCCTTCCGTTTCGACCTCGCCGCCTCGGCCCTGTACGAGTTTATCTGGGACGAATACTGCGCCTGGTACCTGGAACTGGTTAAGCCGGTGCTGTGGGACGAGAACGCGCCAATCGAACGCCAGCGCGGCACTCGCCGCACACTGATTCGCGTGCTGGAAGTTGCGCTGCGTCTGGCGCATCCGTTCATGCCGTTTATCACTGAAGAAATCTGGCAGCGGATCAAGGCTCAAGCAGGCGCTACCGGCGACACCATCATGCTGCAGGCCTGGCCAGTAGCGAATGAGGCGCGTATCGACGCGGCTGCCGAAGGTGATATCGAGTGGGTTAAAGCCCTGATGCTCGGCCTGCGCCAGATCCGTGGCGAGATGAATATCTCGATGGCCAAGCGTATCGACATCATCCTCAAGAACGCCAACAGCGAAGATCAGCGCCGCCTGCAGGAAAACGCGCCGCTGCTCAACAAGCTGGCCAAGCTGGAGTCCGTCACCATCCTCGCCGCTGGCGATGAGCCGCCGATGTCGGCCACCGCCCTGGTTGGCGACATGGAAGTATTGGTGCCGATGGCTGGCCTGATCGACAAAGCGGCTGAACTGGGCCGTTTGGACAAGGAAATCCAGCGTCTGGAAGGCGAAGTCAAACGTGTTGGCGGCAAGCTCGGCAATGCCGGTTTCGTCGACAAGGCTCCGGCTGAAGTGATCGAGAAAGAGCGCGCCAAACTGGCCGAAGCCGAACAGGCTCTGGGCAAACTGGCAGAGCAACGCGCCCGTATCGCCTCGCTGTAATTCATTCACCCGCACTACCCGCCGAGGCCCGCTCCAACTACAGAGCGGGCCTCGGCGTTTCTAATTGGTACTGACATGTCTAACCCGCGCTCCCCTTCTCTTTTCGATGCATTGCTGCCGATCAGCGTGCTGATCGTTCTGCTTGGCCTGTCGGTCTTTCTGTATGGCGATAGTTCTTCCAGCGGCCCCAACCAGATTGCGCTGATGAGCGCCGCGTTTGTCGCCGGCGTCATCGGCCTGAAAAACGGTTGGCGCTGGGCAGACATCGAAGAAGGAATTCTGGCTGGCATTCATCTGGCCATGAAAGCCAACCTGATTCTGCTCGCCGTGGGTGCGCTGATCGGCACATGGATTCTGGCCGGCACGGTGCCCACCATGATCTGGCTCGGCCTCAAGCTGATTTCGGCCGAATATTTCTACATCACCAGTTGCCTGATCTGCGCTCTGACGGCGCTGTCGATCGGCAGTTCGTGGACGGTCGCCGGTACGCTTGGTATTGGCCTGATGGGCGTCGCTTCGGGCCTCGGCCTCGATCCGGCGATTACCGCCGGGGCAATCATTTCCGGCGCCTACTTTGGCGACAAGCTCTCGCCGCTGTCCGACACCACCAATCTGGCCCCCGCTGCTGCCGGATCGGACCTGTTCGCCCACATCCGCTTAATGCTGCGCACCACCGTGCCGGCATTGTCGATTGCGTTGGTGATCTTCTTCGTACTCGGGCAGAACGCTGCCGAAAGTCATGACACCGGCCGCATCGCTGAAGTTCTGCAAGCGCTGGAGAGCCAGTTCAATCTTGGCTGGTACCTGCTGCTGCCGGTGGCCATGCTGCTGTTTCTGGCCGTGCGTCAGTGCGCAGCCTTTCCGGCCATTTTCATTGGCGCGCTGGTTGGCGCCGTGTTTGCCGTGATTTTCCAACCGGATGTCATGGCGCGTCTGGCCGATCCGGCAGCGGGCAGTCTGTCTTCGCTTAAAACCGTGTGGACGGCGCTGTTTGCCGGTTACGAGTCGCACAGCGGCAACGCCTCGCTGGACGGCCTGCTCTCCAAAGGCGGCATGGGCAGCATGTTGACGACCGTGTGGCTGATCATCTGCGCCATGTGTTTTGGCGGTGTACTGGAAAAACTCGGCTTGCTCCAGCGCCTGCTCGAAAGCGCGATTCATCTGGCCAAGAGCACCAGCAGCCTGATCGCCAGCACCGTAGTCACAACTATTGGCACCAATATCATTACCGCCGACCAATACATTGCGCTGGTATTGCCCGGCCGCATGTACCGCGCCGAATACGAGAAGCGCGGCATCGAGCCGGTTTACCTGTCACGCGCACTCGAAGACGGCGGCACGCTGACCTCGGTTCTGGTGCCGTGGAACACCTGCGGCGCCTACATGGCGGCCACGTTGGGGGTCTCCACCCTGACCTATCTGCCGTACTGCTTCTTCAACCTGATCATGCCGTTCATGGCGATCTTCGTGGCCTACACGTGGCCGCCCAAAGCACTGGCAGAAACGGGCAAAGCCGACGCCGCAGAAAGCGAAGCGGCATAAGCTACTGTCACGCACATCGGGCAGCTGCGCATGGCTGCCCGATGCTCGCCTATCCGGTAATTTTTCCGGTTTTGCTGCACTGAGCCGCTTATTCTGATAAATCACTTTCCTTATGCCCTGCTATTCAGGCATCTTCTTCACCGCATCAAGAGCCCATGGCGCTAAACCGCCGGTAAAAAGCCCAGATTCTGTACAAGAGTTTCTCGAGTAAAAAGCTGGCAACCGCAGTATTGATAGCCTCTGGTGAGCCCTAAACGCTGCCAGCGCGCCTGCCTGACGCCAACTTCCGACTGACCAATCAGCTCGGCAATCGACCACCTGCGTACAGAATCGAACTCTGGAATTCTGATCATGTATGTGTTGATGGCGCTGGTATTTGTACTCGGTTATCTGTGTATTGCGTTCGAACATCCGTTAAAGATTGATAAAGCCGCCTCAGCGCTGCTCACGGCTGTCGTAACGTGGACCGTTCTGGTGCTCGGCGCCGATGTGATTATTCCGCATGTAGCCAATATCAGCGTCGGCCACGACAGCAACTCCGAATATGTGGTGCATCAGCTGCGCGAACATCTCGGGGAAATCTCCGAAATCCTGTTCTTCCTGCTTGGCGCCATGGTGATTGTCGAACTGATCGACGCCCACGAAGGCTTCAAGACCGTCACCGACCACATCACCACCAAGAAACGCGTCAACCTGCTCTGGTTGATCGGCCTGCTGACCTTCTTCCTTTCCGCGGCACTGGATAACCTCACCACCACCATCGTCATGGTTTCGCTGTTGCGCAAACTGATCGACGACCAGCAGGACCGCTGGTTTTTCGCCGGCATCGTGATCATTGCCGCCAACGCCGGCGGCGCCTGGTCGCCGATTGGGGACGTGACCACAACCATGCTCTGGATCGGCGATCAGATCACTGCCAGCAGCATCATCGGCAACCTGTTCCTGCCAAGCCTGGTCTGCCTGCTGGTGCCGATGATTTACCTGAGCTTTCGCCTTAAAGGCGAAGTCGAGCGCCCACCCGAGTTCAAATCTGAAGAGAGCCTGCGCAACCCGACCACGCCGTTTGAGCGCAATCTGGTGTTGTGTCTGGGGCTGGGTTGCCTGTTGTTCGTGCCAGTCTTCAAGTCGGTCACCCATTTGCCGCCGTACATGGGCATTTTGTTCGGGCTGGGTTTCATGTGGGTGGCGACGTCGATCATCCACCGCGACAAGAATATTGAAGTCAAACATCCGCTCTCGGTCGTTGGCGTATTGCGCACCATCGACAGCACCAGTGTGCTGTTCTTCCTCGGCATCCTGCTGGCGGTATCAAGCCTGGCAACCGCCGGCCACCTTGACCAAGTGGCAATTGCGCTGAAAAACAGCCTGGGCAATATCTACTCGATCAACATCGCCATCGGCCTGCTCTCCTCGGTGGTCGATAACGTACCGCTGGTGGCCGGCGCCATGAACATGTACCCGCTGGTGACCCCGGAAGCGCTGGCAAACGCTGGTGAAAATGCCAGCTGGCTGCAGAGCTTCGTGCAGAACGGCGACTTCTGGGAACTGCTGGCCTACTGCGCAGGCACCGGCGGCAGCTGCCTGATTATTGGCTCAGCAGCCGGCGTGGCAGCGATGGGCATGGAGAACATCAACTTCATCTGGTACCTGAAAAAGATCAGCCTGCTGGCACTACTCGGCTATCTGGCAGGCGCTGCCTGCTACATTGGCATGGCGACGCTGGCTTGATCGCAGCACATGGAACAGGGAGCAACAAGGCGATGACGGCAGCGATCAGCAAGACCAAGAGCAGCTTTTACCGACGCCTGTATGTGGCGTGGCTGATCGACAGCGGCGAAGCGTGCAATGTCCCCGCGCTGATGCTCGCCACCGGCATGCCCAGACGCACCGCCCAAGACACCATCGCGGCGCTGGCCGACCTGGATATCGACTGCCAATTCGTGCAGCAGGAAGGCGAACGCAACAATGCCGGCAACTATGCAATCGGTAACTGGGGCGCCATCGACAAACACTGGATCGGCGCACACCTCAAGCAGATCAAAGCAGCATTGGGCTATCCTTGAATCTGGCGTAATCCGCTGGAGGCGCGATGAGCGCAGGTAGACGACTGTTATTGGTGGTGCTGTTTCTGCTCGCGCTGTTCGCCTTGTTCGAGGCCACCGGTCTGCGCCAGCACTTCAGCCTTGAAGCACTTAAATCAGTCATTCAGATGCATCCGGTCAGCGGGCTTTTGTTATTCGTGCTGATGTTTGCACTCGGCAACCTGATCCAGATTCCCGGCTGGGTTTTTCTCGCCGCCGCCGTACTCGCGCTGGGCCGCTTGTGGGGCGGAATTGCAACTTACGTCGCCGCATGCCTGTCGTGCACCTTCACCTACTTCACCATCCGCTACATGGGCGGCAGCGCGTTACGCGAACTGGATAACAAACTGGCCAAGCGCTTGCTGGCGGGGCTGGATAAACGCCCGGTGCTGAGCATCAGTGCGCTGCGCATGCTGTTCCAGACCGTGCCGGCGCTGAATTACGCACTGGCGCTCTCGGGCGTGCGTTTTCGCGACTACCTTTTAGGCACGCTGCTGGGCCTACCAATTCCGTTGGCGCTGTACTGTATATTCTTCGACTACCTGGGCGCGGCATTGCATATCAGCTAGCCATGCGCGCCTCAATGTGAATAATGCCCAGCCTGCGCTTACCCAAACGGATCACCATGCCACGCCAACCTGCACCGCCAAAGCCAAGCAAAGCTGACTCTGCCAAGGGCCAACTGCATCCGCGTAATCGCCATCAGGGCCGTTACGACTTCCCAGCGCTGATCAAGTCCAGCCCGGAATTGGCGGCGTTCGTGATTATCAACCCGTATGGCAAGGAGAGCATCGACTTCGCCAATGCGGCGGCGGTCAAAGTCTTCAACCGGGCCCTGCTCAAACAGTTTTACGGCATTGCCCACTGGGATATTCCGGCAGACTACCTGTGCCCGCCGATTCCGGGGCGTGCTGATTACCTGCATTATCTGGCGGACATGCTGGCCAGCTGCAACGGCAAACAGATACCCCGTGGCGCCAATATTCGCGCGCTGGATATCGGCGTGGGCGCCAACTGCATTTATCCGTTGTTGGGCCATTGCGAATACGACTGGCATTTTGTCGGCGCGGATATCGCCGCCGAGGCCATCGCATCGGCCAGCGCAATCGTTAAAGCCAACAAGCTCGACAAAGCCATCGAGTTGCGTCAGCAAACCGATAGCCGCCAAATATTCACCGGCCTGATCAACGCCGGTGATTACTTTGACCTGACGCTGTGCAACCCACCGTTCCACGCATCACCGGAAGAAGCCACACGCGGCAGCACCCGCAAATGGCGCAACCTCGGCAAGCTCGACCCCAAGCGCAAACTACCGGTGCTGAATTTTGGCGGCCAGGCGGCAGAGTTGTGGTGCAAAGGTGGCGAGGCGGAGTTCGTCAACCGCCTGATCAAAGAGAGCGCAGAACATGCCAGCCAGGTGTTTTGGTTCAGCACCCTGATATCCAAGGCCGGCAACCTCGGCGGCGTCTACAGCGCCCTGAGCAAAGTCGGCGCCCATAACGTGCGCACCGTGGAAATGGCCCAAGGCCAGAAACAAAGCCGCTTCGTCGCATGGACCTTCCTCACGCCCGAGCAACAGAAAGACTGGGTAAAAACCCGCTGGAAATAAAGGATGGTTAAGCCGCTCTGCGGCTAAACCGTCAAGGCAAGCAACGCTTGCCCGAATACGACCATAAATCGCCATGACGGATAGCCCCGCGGGGCTATCCATCCTCCACGATGGGGCACACCCAAATCCCAAATGACCGGATAACGGGATAACCCGAAACCCGGAGGATGGTTAAGCCGCTCCGAGGCTAAACCGTCAAGGCAAGCATCGCTTGCCCAAATACGATCATAAATCGCCATGACGGATTGCCCCGTGGGCTATCCATCCTCCGCGATGTGACACGTTTCGACTGGATGGGTAAGGCTTAAACAATCCCCTGTCAGCTAACCTGATAAGGCAACATTCACGTCATTCGAAAGGTTGAACACTGCCGGGCGCGGGTACATTCTGCGAGGTAATCCCACGCAGAGGTTCAATCATGGACGTTCTACGCACCCCGGACAGCCGGTTCGAAAATCTCCCCGGTTACCCATTCAAACCCAACTACCTGACCCTCGACGACAGCGAAGGTGGGCAATTGCGCGTGCATTATCTCGATGAAGGCCCCGCCGATGCAGCGCCGGTATTGTTGCTGCACGGCGAGCCGTCATGGAGCTACCTCTACCGCAAAATGATCCCAACGCTGGTCGCCGCAGGCCATCGGGTCATCGCGCCCGATCTGGTCGGTTTTGGCCGCTCAGACAAGCCCAGCAAACGCACCGATTACACCTATCAGCGCCACGTTGACTGGATGCAGGCCGTGCTTGATCAACTCAAACTGACCAACATCACACTGGTGTGTCAGGACTGGGGTGGTTTGATCGGCCTGCGCCTGGCTGCAGAAAACCCGGACAGATTTGCCCGCGTCGTAGCCGCCAATACCATGCTGCCCACCGGCGATCATAATCCGGGCGATGCGTTCAAGAGCTGGCAGGAGTACTCGCAGAAAACTCCGGAATTTGCCGCAGGCGCGATCATCAGTCGCGCGACTACCACCGAACTGCCGCCAGCCGTCATTGCAGCTTACGATGCGCCCTACCCCGACGAGTCGTACAAAGAAGGCGCGCGGCAATTTCCGCTGCTGGTGCCAACCACGCCGGATGATCCCGCAGCCGAGCGTAACCGTGCGGCGTGGCAAGTGCTGATGAAGTGGAATAAACCCTTCCTCACCGCATTCAGCGACTCGGACCCGATCACCGCCGGTGGCGATAAACT
>MDTG01269543.1_pt1 | contig 16262 bp, 10 predicted proteins | sample 811421 | NCBI WGS metagenome assembly MDTG01 (sample SAMN05326645, study PRJNA326480) | marine metagenome | isolation source: seawater | place: Pacific Ocean: South East | collected 2011 | reverse complement strand
GAAATCTGCAAGTGGTTTTTGGATGAATACCCGCATTTCGTCCATCAGCTCAGACGGGTATGTGGAGCGTGCTTCTTCGGACCTGCAATCGTACTATGTGAGTGCCGGTTTTGCTGGTGGCGGTCATTATGTCGAGGCTGTACACTTTGGCGGTGGCGAACGTACCTACCAAGCTTGGTATGGGGTCGACTCTACCACTATGTACGGTTCTGATGCCTATCCTCAATTCAACGCTGCAGGGGCATTATATGACGACACTTGGAGTGTAATCAACGGAACATATGATGATCAAGTGGATAACTACGGTCAGGATCACACACAATTGCACTACCGCTATTCCAACCTCTTTGGCGGTACTTTCGCGGCGGCCCTGCACCACACTGCAGGCGCCGGTTATTACGAAGAGTATAACCAAGGATTCGCTTTTGCTGATTTTGGAATCGGCAATTACGTTTCGGCAACCGATACTGTTGCTTTTGGTGATGTTGTGACACGCAAGTGGTTAGATAACGATTTCTATGGAGCAACTTCTTCGTGGACGTATGAAAACGGCAATCAACGTGTACAGCTTGGCGGTGGGGTGCATCGATACGAAGGCGCGCATTTTGGCCGCGTGATTTGGGCTAATAATCCAAACGTGAGCACTCTAGACGCAGATTACTATGCGGGTGATGCCATTAAAGACGATGCGAACATCTACGCTAAATACGCTTTGACTAGCAACAACCTTTTGGTCTACGCAGATGCACAATACCGCTACGTGAACCACAGTTCAACAGGTGGCTCAGCGACAGGACAAGCAAACTTTGATCGCACGTTCATCTTCTTTAATCCTAAGGTAGGTTTGACCTACAATCTTGGCGGAAATCAAATTTTTGGAGCATATTCAGGTGTAGGTCACCGCGAGCCGAACCGTACGGATTTGCAGTATGCCGCTGACGCTAATGCATTACAGGCAGAACGTATGTTGGATATGGAATTCAATTACCGCAACTCTGGGGAAAAGTGGGCTTTTGATGTGAACGCTTACCGTCAGCAGTACCAAAACCAATTGGTATTAACGGGTTTTATTGACGCTCAGGGCTATCCCATCCGTGAAAATATCGGACAGAGTTTCCGTCAAGGCCTCGAGTTTACTGGTGCTTACGAGCTGACCTCGGCGCTTTCAGCTACGGCCAATGTGGCATTGAGTCAGAACGAGAACGTAAATTGGGTAAGTGATCCTACGTCTTCTTATGTGGACAATACGCCAATTGCCTTCTCACCAGGTGCAGTTGCTAGTGCGCGTTTAACATATGCTAAGAAAGGTTTTGAGGCGACACTTTGGAATCAATATGTAGGCAAGCAATACATGTCGAATGAAGGGCTTGAGGCACACAGTCTACCTGCTTATCATATCATCAATGGACGTACTTCGTATACGTGGAATTGCAGCTATATGCAGCGCTTGATTGGATTTGTGGAGTTGAGAAACTTGGGCAACACGTCTTATGCAGCCAACGGATATATGTGGGGCGATTGGGCTTACTACTACGCACAAGCGACCTTTAACATCATAACTGGTTTCACTTTCGAATTTTAGACAAGCCAATATTTGAAACTAAAAACCCGCGGGTGGGGCCCGTGGGTTTTTTATTCTAATCTGCTTTCATCGTTCGTAGGATTTTTTGCAATTCTGACTTTACGTAGGCCAATTTTTCTAAGGCTTCAACTTTAGCTACTGCTGACTTACCTTCATCCTTCAAATGCTTTTTAGCACCTTCTATTGTGAAACCTCGCTCTTTGACTAGGTGATTAATAGTACTAATCACCGCGACATCATCCTTTGCGTACTTGCGTTTGCCTGATGAAGTTTTTTTTGGGTGCAGTTGTTTGAATTCGCGTTCCCAATAGCGAAGGTTGGAGGTGTTCAAGCCAAAGTGTTTAGCTACTTCACCTATAGTATAATACAGTTTATCCGGCAGTTTATTCATACTATGATGGGATAGAACTTATTGACGATTAATCGAAACTCTGGTTAGAGTGCGAGCTGATTTTCAGCATTTCCTCGTACTGTTCTGCACTAAGGTCGTTAAAGAAGTAATTGATTGGATTGATCTTGCGACCATCCTTAATCACTTCATAATGCAGGTGTGGTGCAGTTGACGAACCGGTTGATCCTACATAACCAATAAGGTCACCGCGTTTCACGCGCTGTCCACGCCGAACTTCAATCTCTTTCATGTGGGCGTATAAAGTTTGATATCCAAAGCCGTGGTCAATCACAATGTGACGGCCATATCCTGAGCGGCTGCGTTTGTAGGTGCTCACCTTACCGTCACCGGTTGCGTAGATTGGCGTTCCAGTAGGTGCTGCGAAGTCTGTCCCCCAGTGCATCTTACGCACTTTGTAAATAGGGTGAATCCGGTATCCATAGCCTGAGGCCATGCGCTTCAGATTTTTATTAGCCACCGGTTGGATGGCAGGAATAGAAGCAAGCATCTGCTCTTTGTTGCGGGCCATTTCAACCACATCGTCGAAACTCTTGGTTTGCACATAAGCACGTTTTGCAACTTGGTCCAACTTTTTACGTGTATCAATAAGAAGCTCAGAATTCGAGAATCCTTCGAGGTTCTTATAGCGGTTTGCACCTCCAAAACCTGCGGTACGCACTTCTTGCGGGATAGGACCTGCTTCAAAGATAGTTCGGTAGATTTCGTCGTCGCGCTTTTCTATATCGGAAAGCACTGCAGCCAATTCCTCTAATTTACCATTCATCAGGTCGTATTGGATGATCATATTGTCCAATTCGCGCTTCATTCTTCGCTCCTTTGGACTTTCAAACCACAGGTCGGCCGCTGTGTAGAAAACAAAGCCAAAAGCGGCTGCCGCGATGCTAAAAAGGGCAACTTCTCTAACTCTCAGTTTCCAGGTACGCTCTATCTTTCTGTAAGACAGTGTTTTAGAATCATACGTGTATTTTACTTTAGCCATACTTAATGCGTTATTTTTGCTATGACGCAATATTGAATCGAATATTGTGCCACAAAGAAACGAAATTAGATAAACACTTAATCGTAGCGCTCTTTTAGAGAATTCACAATATGCTCACTTCGAAAGAAATACGTCGCAGATTTTTACAGTACTTCGAAAGCAAAGGACATGTAATAGTGCATTCTGCACCGGTGGTTAATAAGAATGATCCAACCCTTATGTTTATTAACGCGGGGATGAATCCATTCAAGGACTTTTTCCTTGGAAATACCACGCCAAAGAATGCTCGTATTGCAGATACACAGAAATGTTTGCGCGTAAGCGGTAAGCACAATGACCTTGACGAGGTAGGACACGATACCTACCACCACACCTTTTTTGAGATGCTGGGTAATTGGTCCATTGGCGATTACTTCAAAAGGGAAGCCATTGATTGGGCGTGGGACTTATTGACGAACGTTTACGGTTTGGATAAAAACCGATTGTACGTCACCGTCTTTGAAGGCGATGCGAAAGATGACCTACCGCGCGACAACGAAGCCGCTGATTTATGGGCCCAATTCGTTCCAGCAGAGCGCATCCTCAATGGAAACAAGGCGGATAACTTCTGGGAGATGGGTGAAGCCGGACCTTGTGGACCATGTTCGGAGATTCACGTCGATCTTAGAGGCGAGGAGGAGCGTGCCAAAGTTTCGGGCGCTTCTCTGGTAAATCAGGACCATCCACAGGTAGTTGAAATATGGAATTTAGTTTTCATACAGTTCAACCGTAAAGCGAGTGGCGAGCTCGAAAACCTGCCGGCGAAGCATATAGATACGGGGATGGGCTTTGAGCGCCTTTGTATGGCACTTCAGGGTAAGCAATCCAACTACGATTCAGATGTCTTTGCGCCGCTCATTGATGAAGTAGCCCGTATTTCAGGTATAAAATACGGCGCTGCAGAAGCAACCGACATCGCTCAACGCGTAATCGCTGATCACATAAGAGCCGTGGCCTTTGCCATTGCCGATGGGCAACTTCCAGCGAGCTCGGGTGCGGGTTATGTCATTCGCCGCATTTTACGTCGCGCCGTTCGTTACGGGCTTTCTTATTTGAATTTGAAATCACCTTTTATGTTCCAATTGGTTGGAACCTTGGAAAGTGAGATGGGTGAATTCTTCCCAGAATTGAACGCCCAAAGAGCGTTGGTGGAAAAGGTCATTGAAGAGGAGGAGCAGAGCTTCTTAAAAACTCTTGCGCAGGGCTTGGCCAAACTCGAAGAATTTTTGGCGACTGATCTAAAAGTATTAGACGGTAAGCGTGCTTTTGAGTTGTATGACACGTACGGATTCCCGATCGATTTAACAGAGCTCATCATGCGTGAAAATGACTGTACCGTGGATATGGCAGGGTTCACTGATGAAATGACGCTGCAGAAAGAGCGCTCTCGTGCCGCAACAAAATTGAGTACAGACGACTGGGTGGAACTTGAAGAAGACGACAAGGAAGAGTTTATTGGGTACGACTATACACAAGCAGACGTACGCATCACGCGATATCGTAAAGTGAGCGCGATGAAAAAAGAGTTCTACCAATTGGTATTCTCAATGACTCCGTTCTACGCAGAGGGCGGCGGTCAGGTAGGGGATACTGGAACCTTAACGCAAGGTGACCACACCATAGCTATTACCAATACTAAAAAAGAGAACGGAGTAATCATTCACTATACAGATACTTTGCTCGAGGATTTGGGCGGTACTTGGCAGGCACAAGTCAATACTTTGGACCGCAATAAAACAGCAAAGAACCACAGTGCTACACACTTAATGCACGAGGTACTTCGAGAGGTGTTGGGAGAGCATGTGGAGCAAAAAGGCTCTTTGGTACGTCCAGAGTACTTACGCTTTGACTTCTCTCATTTCCAGAAAGTAAGTGCTGAGGAATTGGCGACCATTGAAGCCAAGGTCAACGAGCGCATTCAAGCCAACTATGTGTTAGAGGAATACCGTAACATCCCTATCGCTGAAGCAAAAGGCATGGGCGCTCTAGCGCTTTTTGGAGAGAAATACGGCGATACGGTACGTGCCATCAAATTTGGTACTTCCGTGGAGCTATGTGGTGGGACCCACGTGCCAGCTACAGGCTCAATAGGCTTATTCAAATTTATTTCTGAAGGAGCAGTGGCTGCCGGTGTACGTCGTGTTGAGGCGGTAACCGGAAAAGTTGCACTGGAGCATGTGAATGCGGAATTAGCGAAGTTACGCGCAGCTTTGGAAGTGTTGAAAAACCCACAAGATTTTGTCGGTGCACTGAAACAGTTAAAGGACAAAGAAGCAGCTGCACAAAAAGAGATTGAAGCATTGCGCAGAGAAAAAGCGATGCACGCGGTGAAAGATTTAGAGAACATTGCTGTGGACCATTTGGGTGCTCGTGCAATCGTTTCTCGCACTGCACTCGATGGCAGTAGTGTTAAGGACCTTGTTTTCAAACTAAAATCGAGTCCAAATACACTAGTTATTTTGGGCAATGTCGCGGGCGGTAAGGTTACCTTAAGCATTGGAGTAAGTGACGACCTTATTGCAGATAAGGGCTGGCATGCCGGTAATGCAGTTCGAGCTTTGGCACAATATATCCAAGGTGGTGGCGGTGGCCAACCGGCGTTCGCAACGGCAGGTGGTAAGAACCCAGAAGGAATTGATAAAGTATTGGCCAATTGGTCAAATCATTTTGCATGATGAAGAAATTTTTAAGTATTCTTGCGCTAGGATGTAGCGCCTTGGCCTTCGGTCAAACGGAGGAGCCTATTGAGTATTTCATCGACAGCGACGTAAGTGATACGCGCTTCTCTTTTGCGGCAACGTATGCACCTGCATTCGCCTCTCGCCGTCTTGCTTTGTACGAGCCACAAACGGACGGAGAGGAGATCTATGCATTGAATAGTGAAGGCGCCTCAGGAATTTTAGGACAGCGCTACGGTATAATGTCCTACTATGAATTGCGTACCATCTTTCATTTGGGCATTGGTTTTATGACCGAACAAACCGGGTATGTGACCAATGACTATGCGGTATTTGATCAAAATGCGGTCGTTCAGGATACCATTGGTGTATTTGACGCACGCACGGACATCCAGGCCATCACAGTGCCTATTCAGGTGATTTTCCATACGCAAATGACCGATGCTTGGGCCCTACAAGTCGTGCCTTCGTACGACCTTACTTTTTACCAAAAAATCGATCGCAATTGGATAGACGATGGAGTGCCTTCGTATTCTCAGGATGCCGTGGTGGGTGCGCTTGGAACCATGTACCAGCGTGGTACAGATATTAAAAACCACAAAGCCTTTAACGGTACCATCGGTTTTGCATTAGGTAGTGAATTTACTATTGCAAGCAATCTAGTATTTATCGTTCGCGGTGAGTTTAGATTAGCGGCTTTGCCGATCAACAAATTAGATGTTGGTCTCAGCGAGGTACCGTACAGTGTTGGTGGTGCGTTTGGCTTCCGTTATTATCTGTAAAATATTATTAAACAAAAAAGCCTGGGCGTATGCCCGGGCTTTTTTGTTTAGTATTGAAAATTTTATTTCGTACTCATTCTATGGGGTGCCTCTTTAGAAGTCTCAGTAGCTTCTTCTTCGCTAGGCGTTTCACGGCTTTCGTTGAGTATGTTTACCATTCGCTCGGTAATATCGTAGTCGGTATTAGCATAGATGATCTGTCCCCCCTCTTCGTAGAGTAAGATAAAATCTAGATTCAGCTCATGTTTCAACACAGCGATTGCTTCATCCATATCCTCGCGCATCATCTTAGTCAAATCCTGCTGCTTCTTCATTAATTGTGCCTGAGCTGCCTGCTCCACTTGCAGGTACTGCTGTTGCACACGCACGAGATCTGCTTCATTCGCTTCGCGTTGACGAGCATTCATCTTTGGTGCCTCTTGCTGGTAGAGAGCAATGTTCTCTTGCAAGGTTTGCTGGCGACGTTGAAGGTCTTCGATAAGCACCTTTTCTTCTTCAATAAGCTCTAGGGCCAATTCCTCAAAGTACTCATATTGACTCTGTAATGAGTCAATACGTACATAGGCAAGGCGAATGCCATCATCTGTATTTTCTACTGCAGCAGGCTGCGAACAGCTCGCCATTATGGATAGGCCTACAGCGGCCGTAAAGACCTTTTTCATCTTAAAAATCTAGGTTATTCAATACGTTTTCGTCTACGAGCTTCGGCACCGTCACCTTCAAATTCGGGGTGCGTTGCATCTCGCGCTCGATGGCGAATATAGCTTCTTTATTTCTAGCCCACGACCTTCTCGCAATACCATTGTTTACATCGTACAGCAGTATGTTTTCGAGCTTACGCTCTGCTTCATCTGAGCCGTCAAGCAACATTCCGAATCCTCCGTTGATCACTTCACCCCATCCGACGCCGCCGCCGTTGTGAATGCTCACCCAAGTGGCACCACGGAAGCTGTCGCCAATAACGTTTTGGATAGCCATATCTGCGGTAAAGCTCGAGCCGTCGTAGATATTCGAGGTCTCGCGGAATGGACTGTCCGTACCACTGACATCGTGGTGGTCACGGCCCAATACTACAGGACCAATATCTCCTGAAGCAATAGCCTTATTAAAAGCTCGAGCGATATCAATACGTCCTTCGCTATCGGCATAGAGGATTCGTGCTTGAGAGCCCACGACCAATTTATTTTCTTTTGCGCCTTTGATCCAACGAATGTTATCGTCCATCTGCTGGCGAATTTCTTCTGGTGCCTTGGCCATAAGTCCTTCCAAGATTTCTTGGGCGATGGCATCTGTTTTATCTAAATCGGCCCCATTGCCACTGGCACATATCCAGCGGAATGGACCAAAGCCGTAGTCGAAACACATTGGCCCCATAATGTCTTGGACATAGGAGGGGTAGCGGAAGTGTTCGCCATCCGCAGCCATAATTTCTGCGCCGGCACGAGAGCTTTCCAATAAGAACGCATTGCCGTAATCAAAGAAGTACATGCCGTTTTCCACCAGTGCGTTGACCGCCTTTACGTGGCGTTTCAAGGTCGCTTGGATGCGTACTTTGAACTCATCAGGGTTATTCGCCATCATGTCGTTGGACTCTTCGTAGCTCATGCCCTGAGGATAGTAGCCGCCGGCCCAAGGGTTGTGCAAGGACGTTTGGTCAGAACCAAGGTCGACGTGTACTTTACGTTCCACCATACGCTCCCACAGGTCCACAATGTTTCCAATGTAGGCGATGCTTTGTGCGCGTTTCGTTGCTTGAAACTCCATAGCCATGTCGATGGCTTCATCGGTGCTGGTGGTAATCTCGTCCACCCAGCCCTGCTTGTGACGCTTGTAGGCTGCTTTTGGATTGATCTCTGCGGTGATGCTCACTACCCCGGCAATATTTCCTGCTTTCGGCTGCGCTCCGGACATACCGCCCAATCCCGAAGTGACGAAAAGTTTTCCTTCCGGCCCACCGCTAGATTTTATACGTGCAGCATTCAATACAGTAATCGTTGTTCCGTGCACAATGCCTTGTGGACCAATGTACATATAAGAACCCGCCGTCATTTGACCGTATTGGGTAACGCCAAGGGCATTGAATTTTTCCCAATCGTCCGGCTGGCTGTAATTCGGAATCATCATTCCGTTGGTCACCACCACCCGCGGTGCCTCTTTCGAGGAAGGGAAGAGACCCATCGGGTGGCCACTGTACATGTGTAGGGTTTGCTCCTCAGTCATTTCGCTGAGGTATTTCATCGTCAAAAGGTATTGTGCCCAATTCTGGAATACAGCCCCATTACCTCCGTAGGTAATGAGTTCCTCGGGGTGTTGCGCCACTGCTGGATCTAGGTTATTCTGTATCATCAACATTATGGCCGCCGCTTGATGAGTTTTACAAGGGTATTCTTCAATCCCGCGCGCACGCATAACGTAAAAAGGCTTGAATCGGTACATATAGATGCGTCCAAATTCTTTGAGCTCTTCCAAAAATTCTGGGGCTAATTCCTCATGCCACTCCTTCGGAAAGTAGCGTAAGGCATTTTCCAAGGCTAGACGCTTTTCGCCGGAGCTGAGGATATCTTTACGCCTGGGCGCTCGATTTACTTCGGTTCCTACGATGCGTTTCGGAGGTAATTGCGTGGGAATTCCCGTGATAATTTCTTGTTGAAAGGCGTTCATTTTAAGCTCCTTTAACTCTGTGCGTTCCTTTGTCATATCCGTATGGGCAATGCTTACAACCGCTCTGGCAGCAATAGCCGCGTTTGAGGTGGTATTTTTCAGTAAACACGATAAAACCCTCTTCGGTTTTGTAAAAATCCTCTGGGTTCAATTCCTTTTTAAACATCGTATCTACAACATTTGGCTCTGCTCAAAGTTACATCACTGTACCTTTACGACTATGAAATCGGACCAATTTCCTTTCAACCTACCCTCACCACTTGAAAAGTTGCACCTGCCTGGGCGCGATTTATGGATAAAGCGCGACGATCTCATCCACCCCATAGTATCCGGCAACAAGTGGCGCAAGCTTAAAGGATTCTTCCAAATATTAGTTCCTGGAGAGCCCATAACGACCTTCGGTGGTGCCTATAGCAATCACTTGCCGGCTGCAGCCTTCGCCGCCAAGCACTTTGGTCACCCCATAATAGGTGTAGTGCGTGGCGAGGAACTGAATGCCAGAAGCAACGGCTTGCTTGCCTACTGTCAATCACAAGGAATGGCTCTTGAATTTATTTCTCGCAGTGCCTTCAAGTTCTTGCGCGAACAAGGTTGGACTGGTTACCGGGGCAGGATACTTCCCGAGGGAGGTGCAGGACCACACGCTTTAGAAGGTTGTGGGGAGATTTGGAGAGAATTAGCTGATGAACCCGATCATCTTGTGCTCGCCTCAGGTACATGTGCGACTGTATCGGGAATTCTTGCGGCGATGCCTCCACATTGCAAAACGCAGGTTCACGCGGTTAGTGCTGTGAAAGGCGCCCTCAAAGAACACACCGCGGTGCAGCAGCAGGCCTCGGCAAAACACATCACCCTTCACTGGGAAGATGAAATCCACTTTGGTGGGTTTGGGAAATGGTCGCCTTCCTTGCTTGAGGAGGACAAGAAGTTCGAGAAGTCTACAGGAATACCGTTGGATCCCAACTACAACGGTAAGGTGTGGGCATACCTTCAACGAACAAGCCTAGAAGGAAAAGTCGTGTGGATTCACACGGGTGGAGTTCGGTTTTAACGGACAAATTTGAAAAGTCGAAGTACCTCTTGCTCTACCTCGTCGCTGTCCCAGCGCTCCTCAATATCCTCCATGGCTAAGATTTGTTCCATAATGCGATCGTGGCGTTCTCCTTCTGCTTTTGCTTCGTGGTACGGGATGTTTGTGAACTTTACCAAAGTGTAGAGTGGCGTCCATTTGTCCGGATGATTGGCTTGTACCTTACGTTCTATTTTTTTGCGCAATTGGAAACTCGGATCGGCCACTAGGTCTCGCATTTCAATGAAGTTTCTCAAACTTAGGTCTACTAGAGCATTGCCAGCAGGAACACGCTGTTCTGTGTACATCTCTAGGACCTTTTTCATATTAGAATCTCCGTGCTCGTCGAGCAGCTCTAAAAAGACACGAACATCTTCCAGCGATCCATTCATGCCCTCACCATAGAAGGGAACGGTGGCATGCGCGGCATCACCAATAAGTATGGTATTGTTACCCCAGTGGTACGGTTGACAACGAATACAGGCTAAGGCCGAGGTAGGGTTGCTCTCCCATTGCTCCTCCAAATTTGGAATAAGCGGGATCGCATCTTTGAAAAAGTTCTCGAAGTAACGCATGCCATCCGCACCGGTTTTGAGGTTATTCAAACCGTATTCGCCATCGAACGGGGCAAAAACCGTCCCGGTGAAACCGTTGTCTGTATTGGCCAGTCCCATCAGCATAAATTCACGGCGCGGCCAGATGTGTAACGCATCGATATTGAGTTGAGGCTCGCCATTTTTCCCAGCAGGGATGTGAACTTCCTTGTATCCGCTATCAATGAATCCTTGGCTGTAATTAAAGCGCGGTTGCTTCATTAAAGCGCCTCGAACCGAAGAACCTGTTCCGTCGCCGCCCACCACTAAATCTGCTGAATAGGTATTGAGTTGATCGCCTTGCTTCATATGAACGGTCCCAGTGTTAAAGTCCACATGTTCACAGAAGGCATCAAAGGTGATGCTCACATTCGGCAGCGCCTCGGCCAATTCTACCAAAGTTTTATTGAACTCACCGCGGCTGATGCTGTGGATGGCTTTGTTATCGATGTTGTAGGCGAAGTAGCTTTCGTTGCCTTCGAGATCGTGGATTTGACGGCCGTATGCCGGGACTACAATCTTGCGGATTTCTTCCTCTATCCCGGCGTATGCCAATGCTGTCCAACCCCTATGGCTGACTACAAGGTTGATAGATCTTCCAGAGCCGTAGCTAGATTTGCGTGGGTCCGTTCGTTTTTCAAAAACCTGAACCTCATAACCTTTTTTACCTATGGCATAAGCCATATATGCTCCTGCCAATCCGGCACCGACGATGATTACTTTTTTCATGCCTGCTGTTCTTTGAGGTAGTTCAATAAAATTTCACCAAAAGCGCGAATGTCTTCGAAGTTATTGTAGAGAGGAACGGGTGCCATACGAATGACATTGGGTTCACGCCAATCGGCAATAACGCCGTGCTCCGTCAGGTAGTCGAACAGCGGTCTTCCGTAGCCGTGAACGAGCAATGAAATTTGTGCGCCACGTTCCTTAACCGGAGTGATAATTTCGAAATTACTGCACGATTCTTCTGCCACAAACTCTAGTACTTCCTGCAAATAGGCCGTCAATTTTCTGCTTTTATCACGCAAGTTTTCTACCCCTGCCATATCAAACAAATCCAGGCTCGCACGAAGCGGTGCCATCGCCATTACCGGTGCGTTAGATAGCTGCCAAGCTTCTGCGGTAGGGATAGGCTTGAAGGTCTCGGGCATTTCGAAACGCGTTTCTTTGTCGTGGCCCCACCATCCTTCGAAACGTGGAATGTCCGCTTTGCCGTGGTGGCGTTCGTGCACAAAGTACCCGGCGGTTGCACCAGGACCTGAGTTGATATATTTATAGTGGCACCACGCAGCAAAATCCACGTTCCAATCGTGCAATCTGATGTCGATATTTCCTGCGCCGTGCGCTAAATCCCAACCTACCGTAATACCTTTATCCTGCGCATAAGCTGTGAGGTTTTTCATGTCCATCACTTGGCCGGTGTAGTAATTTACTCCACCGATCATCATCATAGCGATTTCTTCACCGTGCGCATCAATTGCGGCCCTGAAGTTTTCCTCACGGATGTGGTGTTCACCCTCGCGCGGTCCGACCTCGATGAGGTGTTTTTGAGGGTCTAGGCCATGGTAGCGCAGTTGTGAGGCCAAGGCATATTGGTCCGACGGGAAGGCTTTGGTTTCACACAAAATCTTGGTGCGTTTTCCTTCCGGTCGAAAGAAGCTTACCATCAACAAATGCAGGTTGTTGGTCAGCGATCCCATAACCACGACCTCTTCAGGTTTAGCGCCCACAAGTTTCGACAGACTTTCTGCAAAGAATTCATGGTAAGGCATCCATGGACGGCGGGCATTAAAATGTCCTTCTACGCCCCAGTTTTTCCAATCTTCAAGCTCCTCATCGAGGTATTTTTCGGCCAATTTTGGCATCAGCCCCAAGCTGTTGCCCGTGAAGTAGAGCGTTTGCTTACCGTCGATCACGGGAAGATGAAATTCATTGCGGAAATGGGCCAATGTATCTTTGGCATCTAATCCTTGCGCGTGTGCTTTACTGAGTAAATTCATGGTTGACAAATGGGTGTCCTAAAGGTAGGGTAAAAGCAGTACTAAGCCCAACAGCAGCCAAGGTAGACCTTCAATGAGAAAACTATAGTACAAATCGCCGAGTTCTGTGCGGGCGACGATGATGATCACTGCGAAAAATGTATAGAGTAGAAATGTAGGGAATAGGGGCAGCCCAAAGGCCAAAACCAGGATGGCGAAGCTTATCCAAATCGCAGTATGAGCAAGGTAAATACTGTTTTTTGGGCCAAGTAAATGCGGCAATGTCTTTATGCTCTTTGCGTCGAGTTTGACATCCCGTACATCAAAAGGAATGGTAAGTGCCATCGTCCAAAAGAAGCGCTCGATAAGCCACCAAGTGCCTGGTTTTCCGTTCCAAATGGCCGGTATGAATCCCGTGGTAAATGCCCAAACGAAGGAAATCACGAAGAGCTTTAAGCCAGGAACGGAACGAAGTCCACCACCTTTATTTTTCATAATCCACGGCAGTGGGTAAAGAAGTGCTACAGCGGCACCAAATACATAATGCAGAAACAGCCCTAAGGAACCAATTCGAATGAGTTCTATACATGCGAAAGTGGCGCCGCCGAAAATACTTAGCTTGGTAAGGTTGGGCATGCTTTTTCTCCAAGCGGTAATTTTTGACGTTTGCTCCGCCTGAGAAGGACCTTTGAAATAGCGCGCAAATCCATATACGACAAGCGTTCCAGCAGCATTCAGTACAGCAAGACTGTCGTGGTGTGCGGTGATGAGAATTTCAGTGGTTTTGGTCAATGCGTAGACCGCGCCTGCCACCCAAAAATTGGCATATACAAATACCCGCAGGAAACCTGCAAAATTGTTTATAAAAACGTTGAAACTTCTTTTCATTCTTGTGTGTTAAAAGTAGGGTATGTAACCTATGTGTATAGTACTTTTGTAGTATTAAAATCAACCCTTATATGAAGCGCAATTCATTTGCCTACCGCCACATCGGACCGAAAGCCGTAGACGTTGATCAAATGTTGTCTACCATCCGTGTGGATTCTATCGATACGCTTATCGACCAAACGGTACCTGCTGCCATTCGAGCAGCCAAGGATTTAGATTTAAGTGAAGCAATGACCGAAGCTGAATTTCGTACCCACATTACAGCGTTGGGTGAAATGAATTCAGTGTTCAAGACCTACATTGGTATGGGTTACCATCCGACGGTCCTGCCAGGAGTGATTCAAAGAAATATTTTAGAGAATCCAGGATGGTACACTGCCTACACGCCTTACCAAGCCGAGATCGCTCAAGGCCGTTTGGAAGCCTTAATGAACTATCAGACTATGGTGGTTGATTTAACAGGCATGGAGTTGGCAAATGCGTCACTTCTCGACGAAGCGACAGCAGTAGCTGAAGCGATGAGCATGTTCTACGGAGCGATGCCACGTGCGAAGAAAAAAGCAGGTGCCAACAAATTCTTTGTGGATAATAACACATTCCCACAAAGTATTGCGCTGTTAAAAACGAGAACAGAACCTATCGGGGTTGAGTTAGTTTTCGGTGACTATAAATCCTATGAACCTACGGAAGATTTCTTCGGTGCGATGGTTCAGTACCCTAATGCAGCGGGTTCGGTAGAAGATTACCGCGCTTTTGCAGCAGGATGTAATGTTGCGGGAGTACAGCTTTTAGTGGCGGCAGATTTATTGTCTTTGACATTGCTCACGCCACCGGGTGAATGGGGTGCGGATGCCGTAGTAGGTACAACACAGCGCTTCGGTATTCCACTAGGATACGGTGGCCCTCACGCTGCATACTTCGCAACGAAAGAGAGCTACAAGCGTCATATTCCAGGTCGTATAATTGGTCGAACTATTGATACCGACGGCAATCCTGCATTGCGTATGGCACTGCAGACTCGTGAGCAACACATTAAGCGTGATAAAGCAACATCAAACATCTGTACAGCACAAGTTTTACTTGCAGTAATGGCAGGAGCATATGGTGTTTACCACGGTCCGGAAGGATTGATGGACATCGCGGAGGCCATTCACCTAAAGACAGCAACATTAAATGTTGCATTAAAAGGTATGGGACTCACTCAAAGCAATACATATTTCTTTGATACGCTTAAGATTGGCTTGAATAAAACCGATGCTGCTACATTAAGAGCATTGGCTGAAGATGCGGAGATTAACTTTAACTATATCGACGCGAAGACCGTTGGCGTTTCATTGAACGAAACCACTACGGATGCCGATGTTGCTGAAATCATTGCGGTATTTGCCGCGGCCGAGAAAGTTACGGAGATAACAATGGATGAACTTGAAACAGCCGTTCCAACTGATTTGGTTCGTTCTTCGGCGTTCATGACAAACGAAGTCTTCCACAGCTACCGCAGCGAGACTGATATGATGCGCTACTTGAAGTATCTCGAGCGCAAAGATTTGGCATTGAACCACAGTATGATTTCACTGGGTTCTTGTACAATGAAGTTGAATGCTGCATCAGAAATGATCCCACTTTCAAATGCTTCGTGGAACGGACTGCACCCGTTTGTTCCAACTGCACAAGCAGCAGGGTACATGCAGGTAATCGAAGAGCTTGAAAATGATTTGTCTGAGATTACTGGATTTGCAGCCACTTCATTGCAGCCTAACTCTGGTGCCCAGGGCGAGTATGCAGGTCTTATGGTCATTCGCGCTTACCACCGCGCAAACGGCGACTACCACAGAAACATTGCACTAATCCCGTCGTCAGCACACGGTACTAATCCGGCTTCAGCAGTTATGGCTGGGATGAAGGTGGTTGTAGTGGGCTGTGACGAGCACGGAAATATTGATGTAGAGGATTTAAGAGCGAAGGCGGAGCTGCACAGCGACAACTTGAGCTCTTTGATGATTACATATCCATCGACTCACGGAGTGTTTGAGTCGAGTATTAAGGAAATTACAAGTATCATTCACCAACACGGCGGCCAAGTATATATGGACGGTGCCAATATGAATGCCCAGGTAGGATTGACTTCTCCAGGGCTTATTGGTGCCGATGTTTGTCACTTGAACTTGCACAAGACCTTTGCTATTCCTCACGGTGGTGGTGGTCCAGGTATGGGGCCTATTTGTTGTGCCGAGCACCTCGCGCCGTTCCTCCCGAAACACGATGTGATCGAAATGGGCGGGGAACAAGGTATTTCGAGCATATCAGCAGCACCTTGGGGTTCTGCATTGATCCTCTTGATTTCTTATGCCTACATCAAGATGTTGGGTAGTAAAGGTTTGACCGACAGCACAAAATATGCGATCCTCAATGCCAACTACATTAAGGAGCGTTTAGCCGGTTCATTCGATGTGTTGTATACGGGTGAAAATGGCCGCTGTGCACACGAGATGATCTTAGATTGTCGTCCGTTCAAACGCGATGCAGGTATCGAGGTAACGGATATTGCGAAGCGATTGATGGACTACGGTTTCCACGCACCAACAGTAAGTTTCCCAGTG